>Ga0265594_1000293_pt1 | contig 41056 bp, 42 predicted proteins | sample saktaG_11_FD_190147 | JGI IMG/M metagenome (GOLD analysis project Ga0265594, IMG submission 190147) | Saline water microbial communities from Sakinaw Lake, British Columbia, Canada - sak_2011_5_24_80m | ecosystem: Environmental > Aquatic > Non-marine Saline and Alkaline > Saline ... | reverse complement strand
TGCTAGGATTTCTACACCTAATTTATCAGCTGAAAGTCCGATAGGATCCATTATTCCTTTTTCCTCATCAACTGCAAACTGCCTGATTAAAGTATGTATAATGCTATGTTGTGATGATATATTTATTTTATTTGCAATTGAAATTAATTTATCCACATCAGCTTTTTTTACAATTTTATTTGCCGAGCTCAAATTAATTTCATTCCAATTATTTATAAAGGATATATGCTTTCCAGTTATCCCAATATAAGCACTGTCTACAAATATTTTTGAAGACTTCTCTGCCATCTCGACTGAATTAAGTATTGACTTAGTAGCTTTATTTATATCAACAACCATACCTTTTTTAATTCCGCTGCATTCTGAAATCCCATAACCTCTTATTTCTAATATATTATTTTTTTTAACAGTTCCAATAAAAGTACATACCTTTGTAGTACCAATATCAATTGCTGTAATATAATCATCTTTTGCAGGCAAACCCGCCCTCCAATTTTTTATTTTATAATTGGGTTCTCAATATTTCTTAAATCTATTATATAATAATTATTATCTTCTTTCGACAATTGTTTTAAAATTTGTTTAAGTATTTCATTTTTCTGCATTATATCTTTACTATTTCCAAAAATTATCTTCTTCCCTTCAATTGTCTTAAAAATTATATCTCCGGAATAATTATCGTCTATCCATGCTTCTTCTATTTCATTTTTAATCTCGCTATCAAGAGTGAGATATATTTCCCCACAACTTAAAACACTCTTTTTTGCAACTTTCTCTCCTGCTTCAGCCTTGTAGCTAATAGCATTTCTCACTAAAATTAAATTCTTATAATAATCTAATTCATCTTTAACCAGTTCTTCTAGAATAACACCTTCATTATCTAAAAGGTAATAATTGCTTCTATAACTAATTGTTATATATGGTTTTCTCTCTATAACTTCAAATATAACTTCGTTTGGAAAAACTTTATCAAGTTTTACACCCTTAAGCCAGAAAAGATTTTCAATTAGTTTTTCCTCAATTCCTTTTTTATCTATCTCGAATATATTCATTCCCATTAATTCATTGGCATATTCTAAAATTTCTTCATCACTATAATGAGTATTACTATTTATTATTATACTATTTATCTTAAAATAACTACTATTGTAGAAATAATTTACACCATATAGCAAGCCTAAGAAAAATATTACAATTAAAAAAACTCTTAAAAAATACCAAAACTTCTTTCTAATTGACCTTCTTTTTCTCTTTAAAATTCTGCCATCTTTTTTTTCAATTAATCCCATATATTAAAATTTTACACTTTTAAACTTGCAAAATTTAATACTATCTCTACCAGTAAATCAAAGCTGATACCCGCTGCTCCTGCTGCTTTTGGAACCAGACTCGTTGGAGTCATTCCAGGTATCGTATTTACCTCCAGCACATATATTTTTTTATCATCACCTAAAATAAAATCAACCCTCGATATACCCCAGCAATCAAGACTTCTGTGGCTTTTTAATGCAAGGTTAGTTATTTCTTCAGATATATTTTTCTCCAATTTAGCTGGAACTATATACTCAGTTAACCCTTTTGTATATTTTGACTTATAATCATAAAAGCCGCTTTTTGGCTTTATTTCTATAATTGGGAGTGTAAAAGGTTTATCCGCAATTATACTCACTGTTAATAATTGCCCATAAATATATTTTTCAATAAGAATTTTACTATCAAAATTAAAAGCAGTTTTAATACCTAGAGATAATTCTGATTTATCATATACAATACTCACACCTATCGTTGATCCCCCTCTGTTCGGCTTAATAATCACAGGATAGATAATTCTTTTTTTTATTTCCTCATCTACCTTGTTGAGGTTACTGTCACTATAAGAGCTAACTTCAATAAAGCTTGGAGTATTGATTTTTTCATATTTAAAAATCTTTTTTGAAAATGTTTTATCCATTGCCATCGCACTGGACATAACGCCAGAACCTGTATAGGATATTTTAAGAAGTTCAAGTAGCCCCTGTACTGTTCCATCTTCACCATACTTTCCATGAAGAGCAATAAAAGCCAGGTTAATTGATTTTAATTTATTTATAAAATCATCCTTTAAATCAATAAAAACAGTATTATAACCCATTGCTAAAAGAGATTTGTAAATACCCCTGCCTGTTTCCAAAGATACTTCTCTTTCAGATGAAATACCACCAGCAATCACTCCTACCATTAAAGATTCCTTTTTCTCTCTTATAGCCAGTTTTTTAAAATTTTCTAATATCTTATCCATTTTTAAACCCAATCATTTTTACTTCGTATTCTAATTCCTTATTAAACTTCTCTCTTACAATATCTCTTATTATTTTTGATAAAACCAATATATCTTTTGCAGCAGCATTTTTATAATTCTCTAAAAAATTAGCATGTTTTCCTGAGACTTTTGCGCCCCCATAATGAAAATTTTTAAGACCGCACTCTTCTATCATTCTTCCAATAGGGATTGGATAGCCTGGTAAATTCTTAAAAAAGCTGCCAGCATTTTTCGTGTCTACTGGTTGATTTAGTTTTTTTCTTTTAATTCTTTTTCTAATTTTTTGCAAGACTGCTCTTTTTTCTAATAAATCTGCTTTTAATACAACATCAGTTAATACCAGCATATCAGGAACATAAAAATGCCTGTACCTATAATTACAATCTTTTATATTTAGAACTCTTTCCTCCAGTTTGCTTCTAGAAATATATTTAACCCTGCTGATATAATTGCAAATACCCTGGTTTTTATCACCACTATTTCCAATTACACCCCCGCCTATCGTACCCGGGATACCTCCCAAAAACGAAAAATCATAACCTAATTTTGCAGTTTTAATTACAAATCTCGTCATTTTATATGCCGCTCCAGCTACTATTTCGCCATTTTTTTTAAATTTTATATAATTAAATTCTCCGTCAAGTCTTATAAATACCATATTAAGATAATCATCATTTAACAGGATATTTGTACCATCACCAATTATTTCAAAACCTGCATCATTTTCTATACAAATTCCCAGTAGATTTAATAGAATATCTCTGCTTTCCACAGTTACGAAACAAAAACTTCTGCCACCTATTTTCAGTGATGTCAACTTCGAAGTATCATAATCAAAGCAAGTTTCTTTAATATTAATATCTTTTAATAATTCTTTGACCTTTTTCATTTTAAGCATTACTACCTATAATTTATTTCATTTTTTACTACTTCATTATCACCATTTGCAATAATTTTAAATTTTGCTTCCTTAATTTTTCAGTAATTCTTCTGTAACTCTTGTAATATCTCCTGCCCCCATTAACAGAACAATATCATTCTCTCTCATATTCAATTCCAGATACGCGCAAATATCCTGAAGACGAGGGATATAGACTATTCTATTTTTAAATCCGTCATCAATTAAATTATTCAGGAGCAATTTACCTGTAATACCTGGTAATGGCTGCTCTCCTGCTCCGTAAACATCAGTAATTACAACGATATCACTGTGGTTAAAACAATCATTAAACTTATTATATAAATTTTGTAATCTTGTATATCTGTGCGGCTGAAAAATAGTTATAATCCTATCTCTTTTTTCAGCATTCGCTGCCTCCAAAGTTACCTTTATCTCTGTAGGATGATGGGCATAATCATCAAAAATTAATGCGCCGTTCTTTTCCCCTCTTTTTTCAAACCTTCTCTTTATTCCCGTGAAAAATTTAAGAATCTCCACTGCTTTTTCCATATTCATTCCCATACCATAGCATACTGCCAAAGCTGCAAGGCTGTTTTTTATATTATATATGCCAGGAACATTCAATTTAACATCTATTTTCTTTTTTTTATTTCCCTTTTTAATAATTAAGCTATACGAAGATGTAAAATTAAATATTTTAATATTTTCCGCATAAATATCATTTTTCTTCCCAATGCCATAATAAATAATTTTTCTATCTTTCCTTCCAATAATATCACTAATTTCTACCTCATCTCCATTTATAACAACCAGCCCGCCTGTTTTTGTATTTTCTATAAATTTAATAAAACTTCTACTTAAATTTTCAAAACTTTTATAATAATCAAGATGATCCTCCTCTATATTTGTGATAACACCAACAAAAGGTTTGTACTTTAAAAAAGAACCATCACTTTCACATGCTTCTGCAATAACATAATCTCCTTCTCCAAATCGTGCATTTGATCCAAGCTCGTTCAACTCACCTCCTATTATTATTGTTGGATCTAGGTCCAGACCCCGGAATATAAGAGATATCATAGAAGTTGTTGTAGTTTTCCCATGAGTGCCTGTTACTGCTATTGCTTTCCTGTTATTTAAGATGCCAGCCAATATGTCTGAACGACTGAAAATTGGAATATTTTTTTCCTTCGCTGCTAAAATTTCTATATTATCACAAGGTATTGCTGTAGAATATACAACCGCATCAAAACCTCCTATATTTTCTTTCCTGTGCCCAATATAAATTTTAATGCCTTCGTTTCTCAATAGATTTACATACCGCGACTCCTTTATATCAGACCCTGATACTCTATATCCCATACCTTTTAATACTATAGCAATTGCACTCATACCAGCACCGCCAGTTCCTACTAAAAAATAACTTTTATAGTCTTTAAAACAATTACTCATTTTCTAATTAACTCCTACAAGCTTTGAAGTTATTATTTCTGCACTATCAGTTCTACAATTTCCAATTTTTATTTTCTTAATCTCTGCAAACTCTTTCCTGCCATCGCCTAAAAATCCTTCAATATTTTGTGCCAGGATATTCTTATTCAAGTCCTTGTCTAATATCAAAATGGCTTTTCCACTATCAGCTAGAAATTTTGCATTATAATACTGGTGATTATCTACTGCCTTAGGATATGGTATTAGTATTGCTGGAATATTGCTGATAATAAGTTCGGCAATAGTATTTGCACCTGCTCTTGATATTACTAAATCTGCAATTCTGTATATTTTATTCATTTCATTAATATATGGATAGATTTTAAAAATTATATTGTCTTCATTTCTAGTAATATTTTTTAACATTTTATTTAATTCATCATAATAGCGAACTCCACAAATAAGTAAAATTTGAATTTCTCTACTGTCCTTAAAATATTTATAAAGGTCAATTATAGTATTATTAATTTTTTCTGCTCCAAGGCTTCCCCCAAATGCTATAATGGTAAATCTACCCTTCTCTAAATTCCATTTTGCATATTCACATTCTTCATATTTTACTTTCCTTATAATCTCTCTTACTGGATTCCCGCTAAATATTACTCTGCTGCTATTAATATTTAGAAGTTTCTTTGTTTCATTAAAGCTAATAAAGAAATACTTGGAAAATCTTGAAAAAAACATATTTAGCCTGCCAGGAATATAATTTTGTTCATGTAAGGCAATTTTTTTCCTTAAAAATATCGCAGCTAATAGAACCGGGGCACAGACATATCCACCCATTCCAAGAATAATATCAGGTTTAAATCTAATAATTATTGCCAGCGATTTTAAAAACCCTAAATTTAATGAAAATAAAAATTTTAAATATGTTTTTATTCTATTAAACCATGCTCTATTTATATTCAAACCTGATGACTTTACAGTTGTAAAATCCACTCCAAGGTCAGGAATAAATTTATTTTCCATACCTCTTTTTGTTCCAACAAATAATAGTCTATAGTCCGGATAATTTTGTCTTATATTTTCTATGATAGCTACTGCTGGGTAAATATGCCCTGCCGTGCCACCACCACAAATTATTATTCCCATATTCATAACATCAACTTTTACTTATAATATTTAAAATTTATCAGGCTTCTCTTGTATTATTTTTAACAACTGTAATATTCTGCCTTGATATATTTAACAGTATTCCAACACTTACCATACATATTAAAAGAGATGAACCTCCATTACTTATAAATGGCAATGTAAGACCCGTTACTGGCAGCAGTCCAATAACAACTGCAACATTTATTATAACCTGAATTGCAATTAGCGCTGTCATTCCAGCAGCTAAAACCCTCCCAAAAAACTCTTCAGTTTTTAAACAAACTCTTATACCAAATAAAGTAAATAGAAAAAATAGGAGTAATACAATTGTAGTACCTACAAGACCAAATTCTTCTCCCAGGATAGCAAATATAAAATCTGTGTGAGCTTCTGGAAGATATGAGTATTTTTGTACACTATTACCCAGACCAACGCCAGTGATGCTGCCCGAACCAAGCGCAATTAATGATTGGTTGACCTGAAAGTTAATGCCACTGCTTCCTGTTGTTTTATCAATAAATGCAAATATTCTTTCTCTTCTGTATTCCTCCATCATCATATAGCCAATCATTACTGTAATTCCAATTATTCCAAGACTAAAAATATGCTGAAATTTTACATTTCCTATAAACAATACTGCAAATGCTACTGCCCATATTATGATAACAGTACTCAAATCAGGTTCCAAAAAGATTAAAACAGTAACTATAACCAGAACAACAAATGCAGGAAACAATAAATTTTTAATACTGCTTCTATTCCTGTATTTCTTATTTAAAGTATCACATAGAAATATAATAACTGCCAATTTTGCAACCTCGGATGGCTGGATATTAAAAAATAATAAGTTTAACCATCTTCTAGAACCACCTATTTCGATGCTAAAACTAGGTATTAACACTATTGCCAATAGTCCTATTGCTATTAAAACAAAAAAAATAGAAATTTTAGAATAAAAATGATAATTAATTTTAGAAATTATAATAAATAATATTAAAGAAATTACCCACCATATAATCTGCCTCCTCACGAACCAGTACGGATCACTAAAATATCTTTCTCCCACTGCAATCGAAGCACTTGAAATCATTATTATTCCAATAACAGAAAGCAAAAATGTTATAATGAATATAAAATAATATTCAATATTTACTCTAAAGATATTATATCTTTCTAAATTTGTTCCATTCACTGCCTGGACTTCCTTTTCTTTACTAAATATTTAAATCTTTCCCCTCTTTCCCTGTAATCTTTAAACATATCCATACTGGCACATGCAGGTGAGAGTAATAATACTTCTCCATGAGAAGTAGTTTTAAATCCTTTTTCTACTGCATCTTCTAATGTCTGGCACATATAAACTTTATAATCATGCCTGTACTTCTTTACCATATTGAAGATTTTTAATTTTACCTCGCCAATTATTATTAAGTTATTAACTTTTTGATTTAAAAAAGGAATTAAAGTTTCAAAATTCATATTTTTGTCCATACCACCCATAATCAAAGTTACTTCTTTATCAAAATTACTCAGAGCCTTTATCGCGGAATCAGGGTTTGTTGACTTAGAGTCATTAAAACATCTAATTTCATCAGTAACACCTAAATATTCCAACCTGTGGTACAGGGGTTTAAATTTTTTAAGTGTATTTTCAATATTCCCATCACTCACATTAAATAACTTTACTGCTGCAACTGAAGCCATTATGTTAGAAATATTATGATTTCCCTGCAGAAATATTTTTTTAATATCTATTCTTCCCCTGCTGGATTTTATTCTGTAAAAAATATTATTATTTTCATACCAGAGGTTGGCACCTTCTTTATAATAAAATCCATAATTAATGACGTTGACTTGTGATCTCTTATGGTAATCCTCAACTTCTAATCTTTTACTAATCCTTTCATCATCTATATTAAAAATTGCAAAATCACCACAGCTCATACAGGAAAATAATTTAAATTTTAATTCTGTATAATTATCAATAGTTAAATGTCTGTCTATATGGTCACTTGTTATGTTTAAAATTATACTAATATGGGGTGCAAATTTATAAACCCTTTCTAATTGAAAACTGCTCACTTCTATTACTCTGACCGTATTATATTTACTATTATTAATAGTATCAATTACAGGATTACCAATATTTCCACAAATCTGTACAGTCATACCAGCATTCTGTAAAATTTTTCCAATTAAAGACACTACTGTAGTTTTTCCATTTGTCCCTGTAACAGCAATTGTGTTTTTTCTCTCTTCCTTTGTCATCATATTCCAGGCAAGTTCTACCTCGCTCCATATAGGAATTTTCATTTCTTGTGAATATTTTATAAGAGGTATTTCCGATGGAACGCCAGGGCTAATTATTATTAAATCTATATCATTCAATAATTCTTTTTTCCGGTTTACGTCTTCACCAAGTATTATTTTTACATTAGATTCCCCTTTACTGCCGCTTATACTAAAATTACTACTTAAATTTATATTTGGATTATTATCAATGCCTGTTACTGAATGAACAATTGGAGATATTTTATTAATTACAGATACTCCTGTTTTCCCAAGACCTATTACCAGTATTTTCTTATTTTTAAAAAAAGTTAAATTATCATTCATTTTTTAATCGATAAATTTTAAATAATACATAAAGAAACCAAGCCCTGCAAACAATGAACCAATTATCCAAAATCTAATAATAACCTTTATTTCTACCCATCCTATTAACTCAAAATGATGATGCAATGGAGCCATTTTAAAAACTCTTTTTTTGGAAGCTTTATACCATATCACCTGAATAATAACTGATAGGGTTTCTATCACAAACAATCCTCCAACTATAACCAGTAAAATCTCCTGCTTTAAAATAATAGCTACGGCAGCTATTAATCCTCCCAGACCAAATGATCCTGTATCTCCCATAAAAATCTCAGCTGGTGCTGTATTCCACCATAAAAACCCTATACATGCAGCAATTGTAGCTCCACATATAACACCTATGTCAATACCGTAAGAAACATCAAAAATTGTCCACTCTAAAAAAGCAATGAAGCAAAAAATACCTAAAACAATAGAAGATTCACCAGCTGCCAGACCATCAAGACCATCAGTTAAATTTACTGCATTTGTGGTAGAAATGATAATAATTACTACTATAATATAATACCAATTACCCAGCTCTATCTCTAAATTCGTTAGTGGGATGCTCAAACATGTTTTTAAATCTAATACATATTTTGAAATTAATACAAAATAAACACACACAGCCATTAAAAGAGTAATTTTTACCCACCATCTTAGTCCAAGAGACCTCTTACTTTTTAATGATATATAATCATCAATAAATCCTATAAGACCACACATTAAAAAAACAGAAAGTACAAATATACCCTCCATACTAAAAACATCATGCCTGTAATACTTTATTAAACTTACAATTGCAAACGATACTGCAGCCGACAATATAAAAATTAATCCACCCATTGTAGGTGTGCCAACTTTAATAGAATGTGATTTTGGGCCATCTATTCTAATTCTCTGCCCAATATTCCTCTTCTTCTGAAAATTTATAAACAAAGGAGTAAACAGCAATGATAGCAAACTCCCAAATATTATTGAAAGAAATATCCAGTTCATAATTTTCTTCCGTTTAAATAAAGTTTATAATTCTTTCCATCTTATTCGCTCTGGAACCTTTTATTAATACGACATCTTCAGGTATTAATATGCTATTTAGCCTTCCACATAATTCTTCCATATCATTAAAACAATAACAGATACAATTAATCTTATTTAAGCCCTTATCATCCTGGCAGCCATTACGAATATTTTTAGATAATTTCCCAAAAGATATCAGTACCTTTATATTTTTTTCCAGTAAATAATTGCCTATTTCATAATGAAGCTTGCAGGATTCCTTACCCAATTCCAGCATATCACCCAATATTGCTACAGATCTCTTATTATTTTTTTCTGAAATAAGATTTAACGTATCAATAGCTTTTCTGACAGATAGAGGGCTTGCATTGTAACAATCATTTATAATCACTTTATCGCCTTTAGTGATAATTTCCATTCTACTACCCTCGACTTTTGAATTCTCAATACCCTCTTTTATAATTTCTGAACTTACATTTAGATATAAACTTACTGCTGCTGCAGCACAGGCATTATAAATATTATGAAATCCCGCAACAGGTAAAAATATTTCTATAATTGTATTTTTTTTCCTGTATAAATCAAAAGAAAACCTGCCGTAGTTATCAACATCTTTTTCTATAAAGTTATAATCAATATCATTATTTCTTCCAAATTTTAAAACTCTACACTCTACTTTTTTTTCTATAAAATCAGTCCAACTGTCATCATTATTTAAAAACAATACTCCCTTTTTTAATCTTAAGATTTCCTGCATCTCAGATTTAGCTCCTGCTATCTCATCCATACTTTTAAAAAATTCAAGATGGGATGGCCCAATAGCAGTAATAACTCCTACGTCCAGATTAATCATTTCAGATAATATCTTTATTTGGCCTTTCCCTCTCATTCCTAATTCTGCGATAAATATATCTGTATTCCTATCAATTCCTAAAACTGATTTAGATACACCAATCTCAGTATTGTAATTTTTTGGAGTAAATTTTATATTAAATACTTTACTTAATATGCTTACAAGGAAATCTTTAGTTGTAGTCTTCCCGACACTACCAGTAATACCAATTGATATTGTTTTAAATTTTCTTATATAATTATATGATATGTTTTCAAAAAATAATAAGTTATCCTTAGTTTGTATTATTATAAGTTTATCCCATATCCTTTGTCCTGCAGCATCTTTACACTCGCCTAACTTATCTTTATACTTTGATTCATAAACAAAACCTAAGGCCCCTCTACGCAAAGCCTGTAAAATAAAATTATGGCCATCATAATTTTCGCCTATCAGGGGAATAAAAAATTGCCCTTTTTTAATTGTCCTTGAATCTGTGGATATCAACCTGATATTTTGATCAGTATCACCTGATATTATTTCTGATTTTGTCCATAATAATATTTCTCTGATACTAATTTTTTCACCTATCTTCATTTATTACCCCACTGCCTAACTACTTCCTGGTCGCTAAAATGTATCCTACAGTCTTTGAAATCTTGATAATCTTCATGACCCTTACCTGCTATTAAAATTATATCGTTTTCTTCTGCCATATCTAAAGCAGTCACTATTGCTTTTTCCCTATCAATTTCTTTCATATATTTTTTACTTTGTTTACCTGCAAACCCTTCCTCAATCATATTTATAATGGTTTGAGGATCTTCGGTTCTTGGATTATCAGAAGTAATTATTGTAAAATCAGCAATTTCTGAAGAAATTTTTCCCATAATCTTTCTTTTCAACCTGTCTCTATCCCCGCCACATCCAAAAACAGATATTAGCTTATTACCTGTTTTTAAGATGGTTCTTGCAGTTTTTAAAACATTTTCCAACCCATCCGGTGTATGAGCATAATCAACAATCACCCTTATATCTTTATCTAAATCAATTTTTTCAAATCTCCCTTTTACCCCAGACATTTTTTTTATACCTTCCTTAATATAACCTATTTCTATACCCATACCTATACAAACACCAATAGCTGCAAGAATATTATAAATATTAAAATATCCGCACAAAGGAGAATATATTTTAACTTGCTGATCTTTATAATAATTTATATTCATTTCAATTCCTGATAAAGAATTTTTAATATTACTTGCTATAATATCTGCTTTCCTGTCTTTAAGTGAAAAAGAAATTACATTCAGATCTGTATATTTTTTTATATTCACCCCATAACTATCATCAATATTAATAACAGCACATTTCCCTCCATATATATCTCTATTTTCCTTTAAAAATAGTTTCTTTTTTGCATTAAAATATCTTTCCATATTCTTATGGTAATCTAGATGATCTTGAGATAGATTCGTAAATACAAAATAATCAAATTTTAAATAATCTACTCTATGCAAAACTATAGAATGAGAAGATACTTCCATGCATGCACTATCTATATTCTCATTCCTGCTTTTATCAAAAAATCTATTAAGATCGGTAGATTCAGGAGTTGTTCTATCAAATGTCATTAATTTATCATCTATAGCAGATTGAACAGTTGTAATTATAGAAGTCTTAAATCCTGCACTTTTTAAAATAGAATTAATTAAAAAACATGTTGTAGTTTTACCATTTGTTCCTGTTACCCCAACTAACTTAAAATATCTACTGGGATTTCTATAAAAATTTCTACATAAAATTGGAAGTATTTCTCTGCAATTATTAACTACTATTTGAGGTATGCAATCAGGAAGATCCAGTATCTTCTGAACAAACACAGCAACAGAACCATTTTTTATAGCCTCTTCTGCAAAATCATGTCCATCTTTTTCAAGCCCTACAATAGATACAAATACTGTACTGGGCATTTCCCCTTTAGAATTAATAGTTATGCCTTTTATATCCAGTTTGGTAGAACCAGTGATCTTTTTTACCCTTATACCTTTTAGTAATTCTTTAAGTTTCATTTCCCTAACCTAAAATATAAAAAAACTCATTTAAACTCAATAATAGGTTTCTTTTCACTAAAAATCAAAATCATAAATTAATTAAAGTAATATTATATTTAAAGAATTTTTAATCTTTTTAAAGAAAAACTCATAATATCTTTAAAAATAGGCGCTGCAACTGTACCGCCCCAGACCTCATTTTCCTTTCCATGTGGTTCATCAACAACTACAATTATAGCAATTTTTGGATTCTCATAAGGAGCAAACCCGATAAAAGAAGTTATAGATCTACCCTCACTGTAGCCTATGCCATTTTCATTCACCTTTTCAGCAGTTCCAGTTTTCCCACAAACTTGTACATTTTCTATCTGAGCAAGCGTCCCTGTTCCTTCTTCTACAACCGACAGCATCATGTCTTTCACCTCATTTGCTGTTTCTTCACTTATAATTCTAACTTTTTCATTAAATTGGGGAAACTCTATGCTATCATTTTGCTGCCTTATCTCATATACAACATTGGGACTTACCAGATAGCCGTCATTTGCAATAACGCAAGCTGCCCTTAAAAGCTGTAATGGTGTAACAGAAATATTTTGACCTATAGCCAGAGCGCCTATGGTGGACTCGGGCCATACTTTGTAATCAGAAAATAGGCCTGCTTCCTCACCCGGCAGATCAATTCCAGTTTGCTCTCCAAAACCAAATTCTCTTATACTTTTCCAGAATAATTCCTTCCCCATACTTAAAGCAATAGTAACTGCCCCGATATTACTGGAATATTTTAAAATCTCTTCTGTTGAATACTCGATATTATAGGTCCTGAATATTTCTTTTATTACTCTATCTCCAACCAGAATAGAAGGGCGTAAATAGAATATCTGATTGCTCCCCACACAATTATTCTCAAGGGCAGATGCTATATTAATTATTTTAAATGTGGAACCAGGCTCGTAAGTATAAGATATTCCAGTAGTTTTATATAACTGTGGATCATAATCCTGATAATTATTTAGATCAAATCCAGGATAACTAGCTAGAGCATATACCTCTCCATTTACTGGATTCATAACTACGGTAATTGCCCTTAAAGCATTATAATTATCTACTACCTCCTTTAATTTTTCCTGAGCAATGTATTGGATTTGAGAATCGATTGTAAGAACAATATCTTCACCATTAACAGGCTCAATATAATTATTTTTACTGCCTGGTATTATGTCCCCAAATACATCCTTTTCAATAATAAATTTCCCATCAACTCCTCTAAGAAATTTCTCATACTGTAATTCTATCCCGCTTAATCCATTATTATCTATTCCAGTAAAACCAATAATCGAAGACGCTAAATCATTCTGCGGATAATATCTTTTGGTCTCATTTTGAATATAAATACCTGGTAAATTAAGTTCATTGATGAGTTCTGCCTGTTCGGCACTAATTTTTCTCTGTATATAAACAAAACCTAATTCTTCATTTTCCAGTTTTTCTTTTATTGTCTCTTTATCCAAATCCAGTATTCCCGATAGTGCCTTTGCCTCATATTCTGGACTTATTATAAATTTTGGATTTGCATATACTGTTTTTTCCACAAGACTGACTGCTAATTCAACCCCATTTCTATCCAATATTTTTCCTCTTTTAGAATTTATTACAAATTCATCCATATGCTGGAATTTTGCATCCTCCCTATATTTAGATGAATATGTATACTGTATTGAAATTAATTTATACATAATTGCTATAAATGCCAGTATAAATAAAATAAACAGGAAATAAATTCTTTTCCTGTTTATTTTATTATTATTTTCCCTAATCATTTTCTTAGTTAACATATTTATAATCAAGGTATGAAAAACGTTAATACACTCTCTGATACAACCATAACAATATTCCTTATGTTATAAATAGTTCCTAAAAAATTATCATAATTTTCCACTGCCAAAGTGGGATTTTTTACAATATAATCATATATTTTTTCACTATTATTTAAATTACTACTTGATATTTTAACAATTTCCATTTTATCTGAAATTTCCATACCTAATTCATCCTCAGCAGCATTAATTATTCTAAAAGGGCTTTTCAGTTCAGATACCCTTAAAAGAAGCCTGTCGGTTCTTTCTTCTTCAATAGAAATCATTTCATTAGTTCCATATATCTTTTTCTGATAATTTATATTTTGTACTCTCAAGCCAAAATTTAAAAGTATTCCCAGGCATAAAAAAATAATTGCTATAATAAATACAAAAAATACACCACCATTTGTCTGCAGCCTTACGCCTTTACTACTTCTGCTATCGTTCTTTACCAAATACAACAAAGGGTATGATTTTTTTATATTTAATTCTTCTTTTTCTGCTAATCCTAAACTCATCATCTTACCTATAATCTATTAGCAATTACTATTAATAATCAAATAACAAACAAATTAATCCAAATAGCCCATTTTATTTTATGTTTACATCTTTTAAAAACTATAACTTTTCTAGAACTCTAAGCCTTGCGCTGCGGGAACGAGGATTTTCTCTAATTTCATCAGGTGATGGTTTTATTACCTTCTTTGTTATAATTCTAGCTTTTTTCTCTGCCCCACATTTACATACCGGTAAATCTGGGGGACATATACACCTGCCTGAAAATTTCTTGAACTTTCTTTTAACTATCCTATCCTCTAAAGAATGATAAGAAATTATCACCATCCTCCCGCAGCTTTTTAATAATTTAAATCCATCTTCAAGTGTCTTATCCAGATTATCTAGTTCCCTATTCACTTCAATTCTTAATGCCTGGAATACCCTTTTGGCCGGATGCCCTTTCCTTCTTGATCTATATTGTGCAGGTATAGAATTTTTAATAATTTCTACTAACTCACCCGTATGAGTTATTTTCTTTAAGCTTCTATGACTTACTATATTTTTAGATATTCTAGACGACCACCTCTCTTCACCATACTTGTAAATAATCTCTTTTAATTTATTTTCAGTATAATTATTTACTACATCACATGCATCTAATTCGCTACTTTGGTCAAATCTCATATCCAGTTTCTCATTTCTTATATAGCTAAACCCTCTCCCCGAATTTTCAATCTGGATAGAGGATAATCCCAGATCGAGAAAAAACCCACTTATACTTTTTATATTTAATTCCCTTAAAATACCGCTAATATTTGCAAAACTATCATTAATTAAAAGCAAATTACTTAAAAATTTCTTTAGTTTTATGGTGGCGGTGCTGATGGCCTTGCTATCAAGATCAACTCCAATTATTTTGCCTGTGGGGGCAATGGCTTCAATTATTTCTATAGTATGGCCCGCACCGCCAAGAGTCCCTTCAAAAACAATATCTCCCTTTTTTAAATTTAAATAATATAAAACCTCCTCTAATAAAACAGGTTTATGAATATCTTCATAATTCATTTATTCTTTAAAATCCTAATTCTTCAAAAGTATTTTCTTTTCCTGTAAACTGAGAATTTGCCTGACTATAATATTTTTCCCACATTTCTTTAGACCATATTTCAGCTCTATCTGAAACACCAACCAATACAATATCTTTATCTAAGCCTGCATAATCAATTAAACTCTTAGGGATTTTTACTCTTCCCTGTTGATCCATATTTTCCACACTGGCAGATGAAAAGAACCATCTTGAAAAAATCTGGGTGTTTTTCTTAGTTATAGGACCGGATAATATTTTATTTTGCAATCTTTCCCAATTTTCTTTTGAAAACAAAAAAAGGCAGCTTTCATCAAATCCCTTTGCAATAATTGTGCCGGCTATCAAGCCTTCTCTAAATTTCGAGGGAATAAATATCCTTCCCTTATTATCTATTACTCTGTGATATTCTCCTAAAAACATTTTATTTTAATTAACCATTTTTTAATTAATAAACCACTTTTTAACTAATTATAAGGGAAAACTATATCATTTACCACCACTTTTCCCCACTTTTCTCCAAAACAATAGCATATTTTTATATATTTGTAAACTTTTTTTTAAAATTATTTTTATAATTTTATTTATAGATGTTGTAGTATTATTGTAGATATTTAGGAGTAAATTTTAGAAAGGCGTGAATTAGTTAGTTTTTTCACTACCTGAACGTGTTAATTGTTCTATCTTTTTTTCAGCTTCATCAAGCTTGCCCAAGCAATGAGAAGAAACTTTGACACCCAGTTCAAATTTTTCTATAGAAGATTCTAAAGTCATGTTTTTATCTTCAAGTTTTTTTACTATTTCTTCCAGTTGTAATACTGCTTCATCAAAACTCATTTTTTTAATTTTTTTCATTTAAATTCCCAATAAATAATAATTATCTCTATTTTTGATTCATCCAAACCCTTGACTAAAACATACTTTTACTTAAAAATACTTATATTGTTAATAACAACTTTTATAAGTATATACATACAAAAAATAATTTCCAAGGAAGTCATTATAATACTTAAAAAGTTCTCAAAACCACTTGTCTTTTCCTTTAAATAATCCCCAGGTTTTTTATAAAATCTTTTTATATTAGGAAAAAATTTCAGTAATGAATAAATAGTATATCCAACTAAAATCGAACTTCCAATTATTATTATATAATCATCAAAGAAATAAACACAACCTACAAAATAACCTATTTCAATTAAATTTAAAACAGCTATTATAACTAATGAAAAAATTCCTGAAAATGACTTAAATGAAAACTCTCTTTCTGATTCCGGTATATATTCTTCCAACTTTATTACGTTTTCCAAAATTGCTTTATTGGTATTTGCCCTAATAATTAATCTTAGACTGGACACATGAAGCCATATCAATATTATTGACAGAATTAATAATAGAATCATTACTAGATAATTTAAATCCCAAATTTAAAAAATTTTTACTTTTTTACTGGTGAAGTGCTTTTTTGTCCAGCAGCTTGTGTCTCGGACTTGCTTTTTTTGCCATCCTTGATATCTTCTTTTTTACTTTTCTCTTTATCTTTTTTTCCTATATTATTACTAATAGATTTATTAGAACTGGATTTATAATCTGTAGAATAAAATCCAGAGCCTTTAAATATTATCCCAACTGGTGAAAATACTCTAAATGCTTCAGCATTACAATAGTCACAGTACCGTTTTCCACTTTCGCTAAACTTTTCAAACCTATCGAATATTCTCCCACATTTTCCACATCTATAACTGTAAATCGGCATTCTTTCCAACCTCCTTAAAATTATTTAAGAATATATCCTAATAATAAATTTTAGTCAAATATTAAAAATATACTATTATTAAACATATACATTTACTATACTTTAAACTCAATATATATTATATTTTATAATCATGAGCAGAAAAACTATAATTCTACTTATTTTAATTACCATAATTTTAATAATTATCTCTGTTGCTACAGTTGTAAAAAACCCCTGTATTAAAGGTGCCTATATAAGCTGCGATAAAGAATTGACAATAGATAAATTAGAATCCTGCAGCAATGAAGTCAAGTTTTCCTGTCATGATTCAAAAATATATGCAATTCTATTCGTAGAAGATCTCTCCTCCAAAGATAAGATAACAGTAAACTGGAATATAATCCAAGACAATACAGAAAAGACTATTCAAGAGAGTATAATTTACCCTGAAAAAGATGGAACTGGTAAAGTAATTATATCACTTGCAAGGAGAAATAAAACACTTCTACCTGGAAATTATACAGTAGAAATCTTTCTAAATGATATTAAAGTTATTACCAGGCAATTTAATATTGAAAACAGCAGCACCACTAATTAGTCAGCCTATTAATATCAGACTGTGATCTTACTGAACTCTTCTTTTAGTTTCTGAAATATTAGTTCCAAAACCTCATAAACAGTACCATCTAGTCCATAATTTTCTATAATATTTATATTATTACTTATTGCCAGCTCTTCAATATATTTTTGTATCATAAGTATATTATCTAAATGATTAATATACTTCTGCATAGGCCTTGAACCCTGTGTTTGGACCATTCTTTTAGTAAAATGTTCTTTATGGATCTCTTTGTCAGGAACTGATATAACTATTTCCATAATTATAGCTTTAGAGGAATATTTACTTAAATCTATATATCCGGGAACAACATGGGCTCCTTCTATAATTATATCTGATTTTTCCTCTACACTTCTATTTATTATGGCTTCAATGCCTACTACTACTGCCATAACCTGCTCTCTGAAACCTAGTATTACCGGTTCTACACCTGAAGGAGGTAATGTTAAATTCTTATATGCATCATAAGAAGAACCTCTAAGTGGCCTTATTAATTTATCAGAAACAGAAGCCCTCATAACCTCTCTAAGAGCATCTGATGAAGCCACCCTGGTTATATTTAATCTACTTGCTAGTACAGTCGCAATAGTTGATTTACCAACTCCAGTTGCACCGCCAATAAGTATTATAATAGGTTTTTCTAATTTACCTATTGACTGCCACACTAAATATTTCTCCGCATATTCCAGATTAGTTTTTTCTTTTATAAATCTAAAAACAATTGATCTTAAATCCCCTAAAGAAATAGAGTATATTTTACTTTTTAACAGATACTGTTCAATATCTAAGGAAATTTTATGAGCAGCAACTACATCCAGCCCGGTAACTGAAATAGATGATGCCAGTATACCTTTAGAAAATGGTAAACCGCTTTTCTTATCAATTATTACTATTAAATTTTTATCAGTAGAATTATTATCTCTTTTGGCCATTATCTCTTTATAGTTATCATTATTAAAATATTATATTTACTGCTCTATCAATAAGATAAATATTAGCTTACTATTAATTCTTCCTTTAATAAAATTTCTTTATCTTCTAATATTATTGGTATATTAATCATATAAAAAATATTCTTTTTATTACTAAATGCAAAATCTGTCACGGTATCCACTGCTGCCGCTTTTAATTCAGTTAAAATAGAATCATAATTTCTGTACTGTTCTAATTCATTTTTAAGCTTTTTTCTATCTGCAAGATTAAATGAAATTTTCACTACCCTGCAATCATATTCCTGTTCAATATAATTTTTAATCTTTGATTCAATCTCATTTCTGGCAGTCATTACCACTATAATTCTCCTTCCCCTTATATCATCTAAGGGTTTAGGCCTAAAAATCGATTTAACTATTTTGGCATCAGGATTTATCTTCCTAATTTCCTTTTCTAAAAACCCAATCTTTTCTTTATCAGCCATAGGCTCTTCGCACATAGTAATAAAGATTAAATCTGCGCACATTATCCTATAAATACCTAAATAGCCTATTATATTCTCCCAGCTCTGGTAAGCTCCCAAAACACACACAGTTTTGTCTGTTTTTACAGCCGGGATAGAAGCACCGCTGCCCTCAACAATAATTAAATCTGGATTTAAACTTTCTGCTGTTTTCATACCCTCTTTTATATTGGACATAAAAAATTTACCACCAAAACCGCCGCCACATCTTCTGCAGCCAATAGTGGTGATCTTACTGTTAAAAGCATCCTCTATATAATCAGAACTTGCGTGAAAACCTCTTTGACTGAGATCCAGTAAATATTTCGGCGTAATTTCTACTTTGCCTCCATGGACAACTTTCGGCTCTTTTGGTCCTCCTCTGCCTATAGCTACCACACAGACATTCTTATTTTCATTATTAATTAATTCAGATATATAAGCACTCACTGCAGTTTTGCCTACTCTCTTGCCAGTACCTATTACTGCAATAGTAGGAATATCTGTGGTAATATTTTTTTCTTCATATTCAAATAAAAAATCAGGTCCCATATAACTGCATTCATTTGCCAGACAAAAAGATGCTATTTTCATTCTAATAATATAATTTACAACTGGCTCATCACTTAAATCATATACTATATCTGGATTAAAGAAGTCTAATGCTTTTACAAAATCAGAGTCAATATCGCCAATCTTGTAAACTTTCTCATTGTAATAATCACCCAGATTGCTGGTTATTAACTTTTCCAAACCTCCCAGAAAAACTATTCCTGCAAAATCTCCAATAAATCTATTTTTAAGAAGCATAATAGCATCATAAGTAACTTCCGGATAATGTTCTCCATCTATAAGAGCTACGAGTCTTTTTCCTTTATATTTTATGTTTTTTAATAAATCTATCATTTAATTTATACTTCTTAACCTTTCTATTAATTCCTAAAACCTTTTCAACTTTATCAAAAGGAAACCTTCTATATACATCAATTTCTTTTTCCCTGATATAAATAATATTATAATTAGGCTCTATCCTTCCTCTTAATCTAAGGCATGAGACAGTTCCTGCAGTTAACACATATAAATCCTCAACTCTCCATATATATGGCACATGCTTATGACCACATAATATTAAATCTACTTCTGAATCCACCAGTACTTCCAGAACATCTCCTGCATCATTAACAATATTTCTCTCCCTGCCTGTTCTTGGAATAGAAACTAAATGATGATGCAATGCAAAAATTTTAAAATCATCTGCCTTACATTTTTTAAATTCTTTTTTTATCCATTTGTAATACTCTCTTCCAATCTGTCCATTATCTAAATCAGGTTCACTTGAATCTGCAGCAACTATAGCTAAATCTTTAAAATCAAAAGATGTAAACCTATCACCAAATATATCTTCAAAGTGTATATATCCAACATTTCTGGAATCATGGTTGCCTGGCTGTATAATTAAATTTTTACATTTTATAGGAGAAATATAATTTTTAAAAGTATCATATTCTCTTCTATAACCGTTACCAGTCAGATCCCCTGTTATAATTACTATATCCGGTTTGAGTTCATTTATTTCATCAACAGCTCTCGTAAGAAGACTGGGGACAAACTCAGACTCACCAACATGAATATCTGATATTTGTACTATTACTGTCTCTCTTCTATTTTCTGTCATATACATTCCTTTCAATTTTATTTAATCTTACCCCACAAAAAGACTCTGCAAACAAGATCAGAAATGAACATTTATTATTAGTATTATACTATCTATACATACCTAAGGGTATATGATTTAATATTTATTTAATAACCCATAAATTTTAATTTACTGGCAATATCCTTATAACTTTTTTCACCTCTCAAAATTCTACAGCATGTATTAAAAGCATTGTCATTTTTTTTAATTATTCTATAAAAAAATAATGGTGCCATGTAAAATACTTTTGAAAAAAGTAGTGACATTTTTATATCTTTAAAAATATCGCCCTCCATTCTCTCCCTGTAATCCTTAAAGTAGTAATTAGATGTTTTTAGGCAATTTTTTATGCTGTCCACTGCAAAAATTGCACTTTTAAGACTATTATAAAGTCCTTCTCCTGTAAAGCCATCTCCAAGACAGGCTGCATCCCCAATATTTAAGACCCTATAGTTACATATTGGGGTATTCTCATTTCTAATTGGTATACACTGGGCATAAATTCTATAAGAATTGCTTAAATGATCAGATAAATTAAGAGAAGACAGAAAAACTCTAAAGTATTCCTTCATAGTCTTTGCTTTATTTATTGGAACACCAATACCACATGAAAGAACTTCCTTTTTAGGAAAAACCCATGCATAACCCTTTTTAATTCCATTAAAATCCAGTCTTATATAATCGCTATATTTGTAACCCTTTTCAATCATAAAATCTTTTTGTTTTCTTTCATGTCTATTTTCTACACCTTCAGCATACTTCTCTACTGTAACCATATCTACTTCTACTAGATAACTTAAAATCCTTTTAAAGCTACCCTTTTTAACCAGACTTCTGTGGACTATTCCTCTTGCACCATCGGCTCCAACCAATATCTTAGTAAGATATTCATCCTTGTTAGTAATTACTTTAATCCTATTATTACCATTTTCATAATCTTTAACTTTTTCGCAAAAATTAACACAGCATCCTGATTTTTTCGCATTATCTACAAGCAGCATATCAAATTTTCCCCTATCTACAGTAAACATAATAGGGTCGCTGTATTTTTTTATAAAAACATCTTTTGTCTTAATAGAAAAACAAATACCATAAATTGTATTTTCAATAACACTATTAATATTTATTGGAAGTAATTTTGAAGTTCTATACTGAATACCACCTGCACAAATTTTAAAACGTGGAAATTTTTCTTTTTCTATTATTAATGTTTTTATATTATTTTTAGCAAGCAGAAGTCCCAGTAAACTTCCAGATGGTCCTCCACCTGAAATTATTACATCATATTCTTTCTTCATATATTTAATTGTATATAAAGAAAAAGTAAAGCACAATAAAATCAGATTATTATGGGTTACTTTTTTAAAAAATTATAAAAAAAACATTTATAATTAATATATCCAAATTAGTATCCCAAAAGCAACGCTTGGTTTTAAATCTATGAAAGATATTAGAAGGAGTAAAAACTTCCTGCTTGAACAATATATTCACTAATTAACCCTAACCATAATCTTCACACAATTCTCCAATCTTTTATCTGCTATCTTAAAAGCTTTTCCTATTTCATCTAAATTAAAAGTGTGCGTGATTATTGGTTTGACATCCAACATTTTTCTTTCAACCAGTTTAATGACATCTTGAAAAGTATTTGAAAATCTATAGGTTCCCCTTACATTAATTTCTCTATCTATTATTTCTTTTGTTCTCAATGGAGCAGTTCCATCAAAAATTCCAACCATTGTAATGGTCCCACCTTTCTTAGCTAAAAAGACAGAACTTGATATAACAGTTTCTACTCCTGTACATTCAAATACTACATCATATTCATTATCACAATCAGAATCTGCCAGAGCTCGAACTATATCTCTATCACTGGCATTTATAGTAAAATCTGCACCCATTTTTTTTGCTAAGGATAATCTATAATCATCAATATCTAAAACACATACAGGAAATGAACCTGAAATTTTAGCAATTTTAAGAACTAGAAGACCAATTGGACCTGCCCCTAAAATCAAAGAACTCATAGAAGGCTTGAGATCTGATTTCATCACTGCATGGAATGCCACTGAAGAAGGTTCGATAAGAGCTCCTTCGTCAAAAGAAATACAATCAGGCAGCCTGTAAACCAAATCTGCTTTATGTGAAATATATTCAATAAAAGCGCCATCCACAGGAGGTGTTGCTAAAAATCTTACACTTTTGCATAAATTGTATTTTCCAGATTTACAATATATACACCTGCCGCATGTTATTCCGGGCTCTACTGCCACTCTATCCCCAACATCTAAATTGTTAACTTTCTTACCCTTATTTTCTACTATACCCGATACCTCATGTCCTAAAATAAAAGGCTTTGTAATAGGCCTTTTTTTAGTTCCACCTGTTCTATAGTACAAGATGTCACTCCCGCATATGCCTACGGATTTAACCTTAATTAAAACCTCATCTTCCTTAACTTCAGGTTTATCAGTTGTAGATAAAATTAAATTACGTGCGCCATCTAAATATGCTACTCTTATTTTCTCATTTACTATATTATCTTTCATAATATATTTAGTATTTCCTTTCCATTAAAAATTAGTTACTATTCAGGTGTGAGCCCCAAGCAATGAATATAATTATAAACAATCTGGATTTAATTACCATAAAATGATTTAAGACTGGATAGATACCCTGTGAACTCTGATACTATCAGAAACATCTACCATTTTTAGATTATGTCCCTTATGCCCTTTTTGTCCACCGGGAGACCTGCCTGTTTTTTTCCTAAGATTTCTCTTTTTTTTGAGCCAATCAGTTGAAGGAGGCTTGCTGCTATTTCCGCTGTTTTGCGAAAGTCTATCTTCTAAAACTTTTATACGCTTTTTTAGCTCTGCAATATCCTCCCCTTATCTGGCAATAATTTTAGCCATACTGCTAATAAGCTCTATTACTGCTTCAGGGCCAGCGTTGTAAACTCCGGTGATATCTTTACGTTTCACTTGCCAGGTATCTCCCTAAATCTTTTTGTAAGTGGATAAAGGTAAATATCCTTTTTTGGGACTTTTATAGTGCTGTATCTGTCGTTTCTGCTACGTCCTTTAGTTTTTCCGACACAGGTCCAATTTGAAGCCTTATAGCAGGTACCTTTAAAACGCCTACATTCCACAAAGTTTTCAAGAAGATATACAGTATGTCCATATTTACGGACCTAGTCATCTTTTATTTGCCTTATAACTTTTGATAGTATATGTCTTTACTTTTTAATTTGCCTTAGAAAAGCAAATGTCCCGAGGTCAGAAATTTTTTGAAATTTTTTTTATCATAGCCAAAAATCACTGATTTTTAGTTGATTTTTTAATAGCTATTCCTTGTAGTGAAATTTCAGTATATTTTTGTATTATTTATATCCGATTTGGGCTTCCTGGGAAAAGAATATGATATGATAATTCTACTTATACATACATTATACGTTACATTTGGTACTGTGTAATTGTATATAAAGAAAAAGTAAAGCACAATAAAATCATTATTGTGCTTTACTTCCTATTATTTTTATTTTATATACTTATATTATTTTAGTAAATATACCTATATTATTTCAATAAAATTTATGAATCGCTTTTCAAATCTTACAAATTCTTGTTTTTTTATATTATTATATATATGATTTTTCAGTTTTTTTATCAAAAAGATGTATCTTTTCCAGGTCCACATGTAAAGTAATTTGCCCTCCAGGTTTTACTTTAGATCTTGGATTAACCCTTGCATTTATAAGTATGCCTTTTATATCTATATATACATATATCTCAGAACCCATAGTTTCCGTTACCTCAACATCAGCAACAATAGTGTTTCCCTCGCCAGCATCAGGTACAAAGACAACATCCTCTAAATCTTCAGGCCTAATCCCTATAACAACTTCCCTACCTTTAAGATTATTTTCCATTATTATCTTTTTTATATTATCAGCTGTATTGATTGTAAAATTATCATGTTTTAATTTTAAATCATCAGTAATAACAACATCCATAAAATTCATTGCAGGACTGCCGATAAATCCAGCTACAAATATATTTTTTGGATGATCGTACACTGTTTGAGGATCTCCAGTTTGCTGAACTAATCCATCCTTTAGGATAATAATTTTATCAGCCATAGTCATGGCTTCAGTCTGGTCATGTGTAACATAAATAATTGTAGCATCAAGCCTATCATGCAGCTTGGCTATCTCTGTTCTCATCTGAACTCTTAGCTTTGCATCAAGATTGGATAGTGGTTCATCCATTAAAAAAACTTTTGGATCCCTGACTATTGCTCTACCCAGAGCAACCCTCTGCCTTTGCCCGCCTGACAGCTGCTTTGGTTTTCTTTTCAGCAGTTCCTCTATCTTTAAAATCTTTGCTGCGTTATTAACTCTTTTCACAATTTCAGGTCGCGGAGTTTTTCTAAGTTTTAGGCCAAATGCCATATTATCATAAACATTCATATGCGGATACAGAGCATAGTTTTGAAATACCATGGCAATATCCCTGTCTTTAGGAGGAACATCATTTACCAATCTATCTCCAATAAATATCTCTCCTTCTGTTACCTCCTCAAGCCCTGCAATCATACGGAGGGTTGTAGTTTTCCCGCAGCCTGATGGACCTACAAGCACAACAAATTCTTTATCCTCAACTGTGCTATTCATACTATCAACAGCTACTACTTCGTCAAATTTTTTAGTCAAGTTTTTTAGGTCAACTCTAGCCATATCTTATATCTCCTTTTCTATATAATGTTTTATTATTTAAATAACAAAAAATATTTGCAGACTCTTTCTGCAAATATTATAGCTTCCAACATATAGCAATGCATAATATTATATATCTATAGCATTATTATACATTATATATATAATAAATATTATTTTAATTTTTTACAATACTATTTTCATTATATGCCATATTTCATTAAAAAACCTGCCTGATTCCCTCATCTTCCAGAAGTCATATCTGGAAAATAGGCCCAAGATGATTAGTTCCTCTGTTACTTCCTGTACATAGATATAAAATTCATACCATAGGGATCTTTTCCAGCCAGAAAATCAGCCGCTTTCAGTGCCTTTGGCAATCCTTCTATCAGCGGATCAGTAATAGGTGCGCATAAACCATTAATTATACCCATTGTTAAAAAATGAATATTTAATAAATCTCTATCAGGCATGCCAAAACTAATATTGGAAGCACCAAAAGTAGTAGAGACACCAAATTCCCCCACTACCTTTCTCATTGTTTCCAGAGTAATTTTTCCTGAGTTTGTATCTGTTGAAGCAGTCATAACCAGGCAGTCAATTACTAGATCTTCTCTTTTAATTCCCAGGGACTCTGCTCTCTCTATTATTTTTTTTGCAATATTAAATCTGGCATCAACATCATTTTTTATTCCTTCTTCATCCATCGTAAGACACACAACCGCACTTCCGCTTTCTTTAACCAGGGGAAGAATTTTTTCCATTGATTCCTCCTTGCCGTTAACAGAATTAATCAATGCCTTGTATGGATAGACTTCCAGAGCTGCTTTTATAGCTTCTGGATTTGCACTATCTATGCAGATTGGATTATTTGTAACTTCCATAACTTTTTTTATTGCCCTGGGAAGCATGCTTACCTCATCCACACTTACGGCACCAACATTTACATCAATAATATGTCCGCCTGCTTCAGCCTGTTTTATTGCATCTTTTTCAACAATATCAAGCTTCCCTTCCTTCAGTTCTTCCGATAAAGACTTTCTTCCAGTAGGATTAATTCTTTCAGCAATTATTACTGTAGGCAGCCCCTGGCCAAATTTAACTTCTGTGTTTTTTCCGGTTACGACTGTTTCCATTTCTTAAAAATCCTTTCTCTATTTATTTTATTTATAATATTTATTAAATATCTTGACAAATGTACTCAAGAATTTTTCATTTATCTTGGGTAATGAAATTGTAACTCTTGTATAACCTGGAATTCCTATATTCTCACCTGGTCTTACTATAAAGCCACTTTTTAAAAGGTCTTCAACAATATTTTTACTTTCCCTGCCAGTTTTAATTAATATAAAATTGGAGTAAGATTTTATAAAATCAATACCTTCTTTTTTAAAAGTGCTGTAAAATTTTTCTTTCTCATTACAAATTTTATCCCTGATTTCTTCAACATACCATTCATTTTCTAGCGCAATTACTGCAGCCTTTTGTGAAACTGAATTAACATTAAACGGCAATCTTATACGATTCAGGCCAGAAATAATTTCAGAATCAGCAATTCCATATCCTATTCTAAGACCGGCCAGGCCATAGATCTTTGAAAATGTTCTCAGTATAACAACATTCTTATACTTTGACAGATACCCTAAAGTATTAACTTTTTCTTCCTCGGGTAAATACTCATAATATGCCTCATCAAGAACTATTAAAATATTCTTGTTCACTTTTTTTAAGGCATATTCAAGTTCGTCACTTGCAATATTTGTACCTATAGGATTATGTGGATTCGTCAAAAAAAACAGACAGGTTTCGTTTGTTATTGATTTAACCATTGATTCCACATCCTGTTTAAAATTACTCAAGGGAACCTTAATAGTTTCTCCTCCACATTTTAATGTTGATTTCTCATAGATTAAAAAGGTAGGATCTGCAATTACTGCATTTCTCCCTGCATCAATAAAACTATCACAGATCATCTCAATTATCTGATCAGTCCCATTACCTATTATTATCTTATCAGTTGATATGTTATATTTTGAACCAATTTTCTTCCTTATTTTCCTGCAATCACTATCCGGATAATAATTAATATAATCCGTATTATTTCGGATATATCTTAAAACTTCCTGGCATGGTCCAAATATATTTTCATTAGAAGCAAGCTTATAAACTTCTTCTAAATTATATTTTTCTTTTATTTCTTCTAATGTTTTACCCGGGATATACTCTGGTAAATCATTAATCCATGGTTTAAATTTTACATCAATCATTTTTACCTACCTTCTTATTTTTAAATCTCACCTTTATTGAATTACTGTGAGCTAACATTTTCTCATAATCTGCTAAAATTTCTATATATTTTCTCTCTTTTCTTAACATATCATAATTGTAATAAGCTATGCTGCTCTTTTTACAAAAATCATATATTCCCAATGGTGATGAAAATCTTGAACCTGCACCTGTAGGAATAACATGGTTTGTTCCAGCAATATAATCTCCAACTGCCACAGGGGTATAATCACCAAGAAAAATTGCACCTGCATTCTTAATCTTTTTCAATACACCTTCGCAATTCTTCATCATTATTTCCAAATGTTCAGGAGCTATAGTATTGCAAATATCAATTAAAAAATTATCACTTCTATTGTAAACAATCCTGCAATTCTTCTTTAAAGATTCCAAAATAACAAAAGCATTTACCTTACCACCAGAATCTTTTATCAGGAAATCTACCTGATTATAGATTTCCTCAATTACGACTTTTGCTGTATCTCTGCATGTAGTTAGTAAAATACTTTTTGACTGTGGATCATGCTCAGCCTGAGAAATTAAATCTGCAGCTATATAATCTGGATTTGCTGTACTATCGGTTAAAATTACAACCTCGCTGGGGCCAGCCAGGCCATCAATACCAACCTCTCCAAATACCATTTTTTTAGCTGTTGTGACAAAAATATTCCCTGGCCCTACAATCTTATCTACCTTCCTTATACTTTCAGTTCCATAAGCAAGTGCCCCTATAGCTTGAACTCCACCAATTTTATAGATCTCATCTACGCCCAGCTTTGAAAATAAATACAGCAGTATATCATTTAAATTACCATCAGTATCAGGAGGACTGCATACAACTATTTCTTCTACACCAGCCACTTTTGCCGGTATTATGGTCATGAGAACTGAAGAAGGATAAATATATCTTCCTCCAGGAATATATACTCCGATCCTTTTAATGGGACGAAAAATCTGCCCCAACTTCTTTCCTCTTTCTGGTTCTACATACCAGGTACGTGACTCCTTTTTAAACTGAACAGTATGATACTTTTCTATATTTTTATAGCTTACTCCTAAAGCTTTTATAAGATCGGGATACCTTTTTAAAGTGCTGCTATATCCTTTTTCTAATTCTTTTCTGCTTACTTTAATCTTATTAACACTGCCAGCTTTTAATCCATCGTATTCTTTGCAGTATTTTAAAACTGCCTTATTCCCATCTACCTTTATTTCTCCAAGTATTTTATTGACAGTTTCTTCTATAGAAGAATCAATTTCCAAACATTTTCCAAGCCAGGGACTTAAGTCACCAGTTTTTTTTGGTGCTTCTATTTTTAAAAAATTATAACTCATATGATTATCTTGTTATTAAATTTGTATAAGTATAATTCACATACTATTTCCACACTACAATAATACAGTTACAACTATTTCTATTTAATACACATTCTTGTTAATATATTAAAAAAAGAAAATAAATACAAGGACAGTTTAATGACTAATTATAAAAATAGTTCTAAAAACAGACCAAAGCTTCTACTGCATGTCTGCTGTGCTGTTTGTGCACTGTATCCAACATCTTTGTTGTCAAAAGATTTTGAAATTACTTTATTTTTTTATAATCCCAATATCCACCCTAGAGAAGAATATAATAAAAGACTGGAAGGTGTAAAAATAATTTCTAAAAAATACAGCATTCCTTTAATCATAGACAGATATGAATTAAAAAAATGGTTTAGACTAACTGAAAACTATAAATTTGAGCCTGAAGGCGGGGGAAGGTGCAGCATCTGCTTTGATATGAGATTAAAAAGAACAGCTGCTGCAGCTAAAAAATTAAAATTTGACCTATTTGGAACAACTTTAACTGTCAGCCCTCATAAAAATAAGGATATAATAAACAGTATTGGAAAAGATGCAGCTGATAATAAAAATATAAAATTTTATTCAGCCGACTTTAAAAAAAAGAATGGTTTTAAAAAAACAATGGATACAGCTAAAAAAATAAACATTTACCGCCAGAATTATTGTGGCTGTATTTACAGCCTACATAATTAGTATAATTTTATCAATCAAGATTGCCTGATCAATATTTTTAAGAATCTATGGTTTCTTAAGACTTATTACTCTTCTATCTTTTGTATTTCCTTAAGTCTTTTCTTTTCCCTAAATTTACTAATTAAAATGTAAGCTATAATTATTGCAGCAATAATTGTTATTACATTTAAAATGTATACAACCTTTATTCCACCAATATAACTGCTGTCAATACGATAATATTCTATAAAAGTTCTATAAATGGAATAAATTCCTAAATACACCGCAAATATCAAGCCGCAAGGAAATTTATCCGGGTTCTTCTTATAAATCCTATGCAGCAAGAGCAGCAATAGGAATAATATTAAATTTGCTATAGATTCATATAAAAAAGTGGGATGAAAATAATCATACCGCTCATAATCTTTTACCCTATTTGCTAAATCAATAAAAATTCCCCAGGGAAGATCGGTAGGTTTTCCATAAGCTTCCTGATTAAAGAAATTGCCCCATCTGCCAATAGCCTGACCCATTACCAAGGCAGGTGCTACAATATCTGCCCACATCCAGAAATTTAATTTCCTGATTTTACAAAAGACAAGGAGTGCTAAAATCCCGCCAAGCATAACACCCTGAATAGCAAGCCCTCCTCTTCTAAAAGCATATATATAGCTTAGATTATTACTATAATATGACCAGTTTACAATTACATGAAGAATTCTTGAACCTATAATTGCAAATACGACCGCAAAAGGTGCAAAATTTATTACTTCTTCTTCTCTCTGATTTCTATACTTTGCAATAAAATAAGCTATCAATATTCCAATTACTAAAGACATTGCAATTAATATACCGTACCATCTTATCTCCATATTAAAAATCCTAAAAGCTACTGGGTCAACAGCCAAAATATCCTCCCTTCATATTCAAAAAAACAAAGTCTTTAAAAGCATCTCCTAACAATTTTTAAGAAATACAAAAAATAATTCCAACTATTATTACAGATTTTATAAAATTTTAACACAAATTGTTTTAAAAAGTCATTTATTTAATAATTTTTATAAAACAGCACAATCTAAAGATTAATTTTATTCAATAATGGCAAATATGCTGACATAAAACTTAATATTTTCATCATTGAATCAGTTACAAAAATAATACCCAGTGCAATAAGAAGTACCCCTGAAATAATTGATACAATATTAAGATGTCTGTTCAACCTTTTCAAAAGCTTTGAAAAAAAACTGACAAATATACTTGCCAGTATAAATGGTAAACCAAGCCCCAGCGAGAAAACAGCTAAAAGTAAGACACCCTGCAGTAGAGTTTCAAACTTGCTTGCCATAAGCAGAATTCCTGATAATATCATGCCAACACATGGCACCCATCCAAAAGAAAATATTACTCCAAACACAAAAGAGCTTAAATATCCCTTTTTTAATGTAGAAGGTGTATTAAATTTTTTTTCTATATTTAAGAAAGGAATTTTAAAAAGACCAATGTAATGAAGACCAAAAATTATAAGTATAACACCGCCAATTCTTCCAATAATGCTCATGTAATTTCTTAAAAGCTGACCAATAAAAGTAGCTGTTGAACCCAAAATTATGAATACTACTGAAAAACCTGCTACAAAAAATACACTATTTAAGAATATATATAACCTGTCAGAAAATTTTATCTTATCACTTTTATAGACAGCTCTACTTGAAATTATACCAATATATACAGGGACCAACGGTAAAACACATGGTGATGCAAATGATAATAAACCTGCTATAAAAGCAGAAAGTAAGCCAACTTCAATCATTTACAACCATTCCTCTATAGCATTAATTAACTGTTTTTTAGTCATCATACCCACATTAGGAGGAACTACTACTTTCCCATTTTCATTAACAATATAAGTCGTAGGAATAAAATTAATTCTCCATTTACCTGATATTGTATCTATACTCCCGTCAATAAGTATGGGGTAACTTATATTATATTCTTCTGCAAAAGCTTTTAAATTTTCAGCATTATCCAGTCCTACGCCTATAAATTGAATATTTTTGTCTTTATATTCATTATAAACCTCAACAAAATCAGGTATCTCTGCCCTGCATGGAGGGCACCCTGTCGACCAAAAATTTATCACTACAATTTTTCCTTTGAAATCTGACAGGGAAACTTCATTATCATCTAAATCCAGTAATGTAAAATCGTTTACATATTCATCTTCACTTAAAGGCATCTCTTCATCATTACTACTATCTTCACTCTCATCATCTGCTTTTAAATCTTCTTCGGCTTCTTCTTCATTGCCTTCAACTTCGTTTTCATTAGTTACACTAGCCTCACCTGTCCCTTCTTCCTCTATATCAGCTGTTACAGATGAATCCTTGCATCCTGCACATATAAATAGCACTACAGACAGAATCAATATTGATATCATTATTTTTTTTATCATTTAACTCCTAACTTCTTAATAATAAAAATATTTGCTACTTGAATTTTATCCTAACTTTCCAATATTTCTTTTTTAGCATTTAAATAAAGTATCTTATCCTCAATTTCCTTTCCCAGCTCCAATCTAAAAAAGCTCTCAACCTGCTCTTTTACTGAAGCAATAGGAAAGTCTGAACCAAAAAAAATTTTGTCCGGTCCATGCTTATCTATAAATAACTTTATCCTGTCTGGACTTAAAAAACCCATTGTATATGAAAGATCCAGATAAAATTCTTTTCCTATAATTTTATCTTCAACCTCATCCCATACCTTGTATCCACCCATATGAGCAAGTATTATCTTAAGTTTTGGGAATTTATCCCTTAAAATTAAAAACGAATCAACTTCTGCATATATCTTTTCTATAGGAGCTATTTCGTAGCCAGAATGGAATAAGATCCATAAATCATTTTTTATTAATTCCCGATAAATCGGAAACATTATCTCTTCGTGCGGGAAAAATTTTTGAAAATTAGGATGCATTTTAATACCGGAAAGACCTCCAAGCTTAATCTTTTCAATTTCTTCTTTACAATTACTCATCCCCGGATAAACTGTACCAAATGCTCTAATTTTGCCGCCGTATTCCTTTACTACACCTACCAACCAATCATTTATTGGTTTCACCTGTCCAATAGAAGTCGAAACAGGCTGAATTATGGAATTACTAATCTTACTTGATTCCATTGACTCTAAAAGGTCTTCCAGACAGGGACGAGCAACAAATCTTATGTCATACCTATTTTCAAGACTTTCAACTACTTTTTTTGATAGATATTCAGGGTATACATGAGTATGTATGTCAACAACCTTATTATTCATAATAATTTTTTGTAACAATTAATTCCAAACAAATACTACTACCAGATTTATACATAGAAACAAATTATATTATATTTAGGAAAATAATAGAAAGAGTACTTTCAAAAATCAAACCTTGTTATTTAGATTTTTCAATAGCATTTACTGAGCAAGCTGTAATACACTTATAGCAGCCAGTACACAACTCAGCTATAATAAAAGGTGGATCATAAGGTTCTTCCTGTTTTAATACCTTTTTCTCGCAAGCTTTAACTGCTGCACATTCTCCATTGCCACATTTCCCAGGATTGCATTTGTCGTAATTAATAACTGCTATTTTTCCTGGCATTAATTTTTAAGATTTTTCCTGTTTCATTATTATATCTTTTATTAAATCAATTTCCTTTTCGGTCAGTTCTTTTACTTTCTTATAATTAGCAATAACGTTATTCATTATTTCAGTATATCTTTCTTTGGTTAGATTTTTAATCTTGCCCGCTCTCTCTTCAACTTTCTTCTTTAAATCAAGGGCAACTTTTTTCAACTCCTCCCTTAGCTCTTCACCTGTTTTGGTAGTTAGAAATAATGCTGCCACCGCTCCAACCACAAACCCTATGGCAAATCCAATGGCTCCTCCCTTAATCACACCAAAATCATTATTTGAGTCATTCATAGATCCTCCTTCTTTAACACTTAAAAATAGTCCTAGAAATTATTAAAAACACATTTTTATATTTTCAACAATATCTATTTTTGCTAATATATACTAATGCTTTTAAATTATAGCAAAAATAGGTAAAAAATTAAATATATTCAAATTATTTTTAGCATATGAAGCTATATAACTACAATAAAGAATTAAAATTAACATACACAATAAAAAAAGCACGGGCAGAAACGAATGTTCCCCATAGATATATACTAACTTACGAATCTGCCTATAAAACTGGTATTAAAAAAAACGACAAAGTTTACACAGAGCTATTTTTAGATAATGACTTTCTTAATTACAATATTAAAAATGAATTAAAAAAGAGTTTAGAGAATACTCCTACCAATATTAATAAATTACAAAACACCGAAACTCTTATCATACTTACTCATGGATTTTCCAGTAGAAAAGATAAATTAAGAAATTATTATTTCCTTATAAATAAAATTACCCAAAAAAATCTAAATTGTGCATTTATAAATCTTCCTTTCCACTTAAACAGAACTCCCACTGATGAAATCAGCGGTAGAAGATTATTGTATTTTAATGATGTAGGAATACTGGAATTTTTTCATCAGAGTGTTGTGGATATTAGAAAGCTTATTGACATTATTCTAAATATCCGTCCTTTTAAAAATATTTATATCTGCGGTTTAAGCCTTGGTGGCATGATATCTATTATATCCATGGTATATGACAGGAGAATTAAAAAAGGAATATTTTTAATCACCGGAGGTAATTGGAAAGAAATTCACTGGGATGGCATGCTAAAATTTTTTCTTAAAGGTAACTGCCTTTCTGACGGTATAATAACCAGGAAGAAATGCAATAATTTTTACAATAAATTTCCTAAATTTTTAGAAGAACTTAAAAAAATTCCTCTTAATGAGCTTACAAATGATTTAGTAGATTTTCCAGAACTTAAAAAAGCAACACTGAAAATGTGCTTTCTCTGTGATCCTTTAGCTTTTGCCCATAAAATTAATCCAGAAAATGTATTAATGATTAACTCAAAATTTGATCAATATTTTACAAAGGAATCCACTACATTTTTATGGGAAGAATTAGGAAAACCCAAAATATATTGGTTGAACAATCTGCATACAAGTAAAATACTTACTAACCCTGAAGTTATAAAGAAGATAACTAATTTTATTTCCCAAAAATATTATTAAAACAATACTTGCTGCTAAATTCTTTATAAACTAATATAATTATATGCCAGCAAAGTCTTTATAGCATTATAGGTTACCCATTTACTTGGTTTGTGGGAAACCTCAATATCTACAAGCATCCTTCCATTTAATGAAAACTCCATTTTCCACGTACCATCTTCAAGCTTTTTAGAAGATATATAGTCCAGTGCACTTCTAATATTAGTAGATTTTTTATTACATCCTACACCAACAATCGCTGATGTTACTTCCAGTATATCGCTTTGATAGCTTCTTGGAAATCCAAACATAAACCAGTGCTTACTTCTTTTATTCTTCCTTGGATAATTTGCTTTAACAATATTATAGTTTAGTAGAAAATTTACTGCTTTATTTATAGTTTCTTTTATTTTTTTATTCCTATTATTCTTAGGAATTAAATTAATAGCCTTAAGTATCTTTGTGATACCCCAGGGACACCTTAGATTCTGCCTGTATTTACATCTAAAATCATTCCTGTAAACCAAATCATTTATAAACCTTATAGTTTTTTCTGTAAAATCACTATTCTCATATCCTAATCTTAGTAATATTTCCAGAGCAATTCCCTGCATGCATGGAAGACTGCCTAAATGCTTGGAAGATTGCGGGAAAGAACCATTCTTGGCCTGCATATTATCTATTACTAGTTGAACTGCCTTATCTATTCCATCTACACTTTTTTTAACTCCAAGAAGAGACAAAAAATAAAGCTGCCAGAATGTATTTTTATATAAAGGTTTAAATGAATATCTATTTACACCCCACCAACCATCTTTATTCTGCAAACTTAAAATTGATTCAACAGGTTCACTACATGTAATATCTTTTAGAATAGCCGAAAATTCCTCAGAATCTATTCTTTCATGTAAGATATTTTTTCTGGTAAAATATTTTACAGAAGGATTATTATCTTCAAGCAGCCAGGTAATTATTTTTTCCATTAAAAAAGCTAAAAAATTACTGATATTAGTAAAAGTACAATGCTAATTTAGAAAATTTAAAACAAATTTATATATCTTCTGGGTATAGGCAAAAATACAGACAGATTATGTATACCACTCATTATATTTATTTTAACAGAAAGTATTTATTTTGTTACTAATAAATTTAATTTTTTACAAATAATTTAAAAAAGAATTGTAAAGCATGCAAAGAATCATTTATTAAATTAAAAAAATAGAAGCTTCCCAGTCTTCAAAGTTTTATTACATTACATTATGGTAAAGGAGTATATTCTACAAATAAAACAATATCTGATTGCATATAATGCCATCCATCCATCTCACCGTCAGCAGAAGGTATACCCGCAAACCTAATCCTTAACTGAAAATTCCTCCCTGCTTGAACTGCCTTCTGTAGTTCGGTCTTTAAAGATTCAGCTTCACAAAATATATCAGGATTATTAAAAGTTTGAATATGTTCTCCAGGATCATTGAAATCTCCTATATTCGGAGCATCATTTCCCCAATCCATTGCCTCTATTCGGAGTCCTTCACATACTTCACTAGGATCATCGTCAAGTTCGGAACAATAATCAACAGGATTACTAAATTTTAAAGATGCATATTCAACATGATTTCCAGTAAGTTCTGTAATATCAAAACATATAAAACCTTTATATAGCAAATCATCAGGATCGGAATCACCAGCAAAAACACATCCTGGAAGAAGCATTCCTCCATCCTCTCTAATCCATCCTGTGTGATCTGGAATAATTGGCATATTACCCGCAGCGATTGGAACACCCATTACAGCTTTTACCTCAACATCTTTATCCATATTATCTTCCCCACCATTTCCATCAGTAACTTCTACAGTTAAGGTGTATGTTCCCTCAATATCTGGCGTATTCCATTTCGCAGGATTATCATTTTCATCCTCAAAAGTACCGCCATCCGCACCTACACTCCACTCATACGATAGACTGTCTCCATCTGTATCTTCTGCTACAGCAAATACATCATACTGATCAAGGATCGAAACTTCAGCAGGTATTAATATATCTGTTATCTGCGGGTCATTATTTTCACCATCACAGTCCCAGGAAAGATCAATTGAATCGCTGTCTTCGCCTTCAGAGTTAGTAGCAGTAGCAGTAAGAGTGTATGTCTCACTTGGATCATGTATATTTACCTGTGCTCTCAGCGGCCCCCATGCATGTTCGCTATCATCTTTGCTGAACTCAACCTCAGGATCTGGATTTCCAGTAACTATTGCTTCTATTCTGTAATAACATATATCACCATCTGGTTTATATATTGGCCCCTTATAAATTTCAAGCTTTATAGTTGGAGCTTCTTTCTCACCCTCTCCTTCATCTTCTTCTCCATTGTCTTCTTTTCCATCTTCATCTTCTTTTTTTCCATCATCCTTCTCTCCATTATCCTCATCCTGGATACCAATTTTTTCTCCTTCATCCTGCTTACCACACCAATTACATAAAGCGGCAAAACTAAAAAGGGAAATAATCGTAAGAATTGATAGGACTGTATATAATTTATTTTTTCTCATTATAACCTCTTTCTATAAATTACAATGTAAATTAAATTAATTATACCAAAATTTTACATAATTTATTAAATATTATCCCTAAGAAATATATTTACCAGCTTCTACTTGCCCCTTACAGGATGTGCATATTCGAAGTAATATCATTTGTGAATTTTAAATCCTCAATTGTGCTTATTACAAGCAGTGGATTTGTGAAAAGAGTAAAGATTTAAGAATCAAAAATTTTTAAACTTTCCTAAACATTAAAGGCAAATCTAAATTATTATCTTTTAAGAAAGCTTCATCTTTTAGAACCTCTTTTGACCTGCCGTCAAAAACAACCTCTCCATTATTTAGTAGTATGCACCTATTGGAAAACTCATAAGCCAAATCTAAATCATGAGTTGCAATTACAACAGTTTTATCCATTTTCTTAATTAATTTTATAAATCCACTTCTATTTCTTGGGTCAAGATTGCTTGAAGGTTCATCCAGTATTAAAATTTTAGGGTCATAGGAGAGTACTGTGGCTAAGGAAACAAGTTTCTTTTCACCATAGCTTAAAAAATAAGGGACTTCTTTTTCAATACCTGCAAGATTGACTTTTGCCAGGCTGCTTTTTACTATTTCTTCAATATATTTCTTATCCTTTACTTTCCCACTATTTTTTTTACTTAAATAATTTATCAGACCAAACGCTACATCTTCAAAAACTGTAGTGGAGAATAACTGGTCATTGGGATCCTGAAAAACAAAACCAATATTTTCTCTTATATCATATATATTTCCATTACTAATTATTTTATCATAAATATATATATCGCCAGTCCTGTACTTATCATCCATAAGTCCCGCTATATTCAGCAGTAGAGTCGACTTACCAGCACCATTAGGTCCAACAATAGTTATTTTATCTCCTTCCATGATATTAAGATTGACTCCATTTAATACTTGTTTAAATCTACCATTAGTATTATCCAGTCTCCTGGAGTCTAAATATTTATAAGATAGATTTTTTACTTCTATAGCAGTCTCTTTTTTCATTATCTAACTTTTTAATCTAATTTTTATAAAAATCATAAATAATCGAATTTAATAGCATATATTAAAAATTTTAACAATTTCTAAATTTTAAAAAATTATAAAATATTCAACAGCTCTACTGTTTTTAAAAATAATGGAACCAGGGCAAAAACAAAAAGCATGGATATACCCAATTTACAGCTCTTAACTGAATTATCTATTATGTAAAAATCCCCATTAAAGCCCCTGCTTTCCATTGACTTATATACATTTTCAGCTCTATCAAATGATTCAATAAATAAGTTACCTGCAAGATAAGCAAGCTTTTTATTTACTGACCTGTAAGACTTTTGAAAAACTCTACTATTTATAGCCATTTGGCCAATTCGGGCTTCTTCTCTTATTAAAAATATATATCTATACATTAAAAATATTATAGAGACAATTATCTTGGGAAAATATATCTTCCTAAGCCCATGCAATAATTCAATCTCGTCAGTAGAAGTTACAAGAGCTGTTAAGATCAACATGGATAAAAATGACTTAAAAATTACAGTTAAAAAGATAGTAATACCATTATCTGTAATTGTTAAGGTAAAAATATTTAAATCAATAGTTAATATGACACTGCCTTCATGTATAAAAGGTATAAAAATTGATATACAGAAAGGATATAAAAAAACTAAAAACACTCTCTTAATAAAATGCTTTATCGGTGGTTTAAATAGTAAAATTATTGCAGCCACAACTACAAGGTAAAGAGAGAACAATAAATACTCTCCCTTACCAACACTTACTATAAATACTATATTTACTAAAGTTATTATTAACTTTGTTCTTACATCTAAAGAATTATGTTTCTCAACCAATCTATTACCTGCATAATATATTAGTAATTAATGAACTTGTTTCTTTTTACTTACACCTCTATAAATCAAATATACCAATCCAAAAATAGCAAGAATTATCAGTACTCCAGACAAGCCAGCAAGAGATGTTTGCCATAATTCATTATCTACTGCACTAACTGCATAATCAGGTATTAAAAAATAACTTTCAGCAACTAATTCTTCTGCGCTATCAATAAAACCAAGATTTTCTGCAACTTTTTCTAGACCATCAGGAAAAGATGATGCAAAAACAGATATAAACATAGCTATAACGAGTGCTGCTATTATTCCTACTATTACAACTACATATGTCTTTCTTTCTGCCATTATTTACTCCCTTCCCTGTTTAATTCCCTGCTTAATATAAGATCGGGTCTTACTCTATTAACAAAAGCAATAACTGCAATTGTAATTATAGCTTCTCCAATACCAATCAGCATATGAACTCCTACCATAGCCTTCATAGTTATGCCCATAGCATAAGTTCCTGAAATTCCAAGTTCAAGTGCTGCAAAAAACGAAGCAATAACCACAGAAAACCAGGCTGCTACTACTACTGAAATATAGAAATTTATTTTAGATTTTGAGATTTTACCTATTAACCAATAAATTAGATAAGCGCAAAAAATACCAATTATTGCCATATTAAATACATTTGCACCTAATGCAGTAACTCCACCATCCATAAATATAAATGCCTGCACAATCAGTACAACAGTAATAACAATACAACCTGCAAATGGTCCAAGTACTATTGCAGCAAGCGCTCCTCCAAGAAGATGTCCTGATGTTCCTCCAGGAATTGTAAAATTGAGCATTTGCAGGGCAAATATTAATGCGCACATTATTCCCATCATCGCAATAACTCTCCCCTTAAAATACTGCTTTATCTTGTAGATGGATGCTGCCAATCCTCCAGCTGATATTACACCAGTAGAAATAACAGTTTTCAGGTCAACAAAACCGTCCGGAATATGCACTTGCAACCTCCTTGTTAGTGTTATTAATTTTATAAAAGTAACACTAGCAATAAAAAATTGCAACACTTTTTTTGAATAAAATAAATTATTTTCTTTATTGCTGTTAGTCGTCTAATAAAACTTGACTAAATAATTAACCTTGAAATAGTAATAAGAAATAAGAAGGAATAAATACCATTGTTGCAATTATCAGTAATAATCAT
>Ga0265594_1000292_pt1 | contig 41156 bp, 44 predicted proteins | sample saktaG_11_FD_190147 | JGI IMG/M metagenome (GOLD analysis project Ga0265594, IMG submission 190147) | Saline water microbial communities from Sakinaw Lake, British Columbia, Canada - sak_2011_5_24_80m | ecosystem: Environmental > Aquatic > Non-marine Saline and Alkaline > Saline ... | reverse complement strand
GTTGGGGCGCAAGGAACCCCCGAGGAGAAGGAAGGCTGCAAGCAGATGAATCTGTTAGAATTCGAGTAGTTGATGACCGGCGCGAACATGCCCCGCTGCTTGCAGCGGGGTGCGCTGTTTGACTTAATGGTTGAAAACGATCTTGGGCTCGATTTTGTTGATACTATCCGGCGTCTCGAATCTATGATTCCCGGAACAAAATCATCCGGGGGGGTGTTGCCCACAAATGGCTGCCCATATAGATATTTGGCGGCAAAGATCGGGCCGAAAATGAACGGGAAACATAGTCCAGTCTCAGATTAATCAAAAAAGAGAGCGTGACGTCAGAAATGCGAGGTCGAGTAGGAGAAGGAGGATGGGGAAGAGTAAGAGGAGAAGAAGATTAAGGTCGTCTCCTCCTGAAAAGGTAAGCTCCCCCTGCAGCGATAAGGACCAAAACCACGATCCCAGGAAGGGTGTAAGACCTTTTGGCGGGGTTCACGCTCACCGGGATCTTCATGCTCTCGGAGATGACTGTGTCGCCCCGAAGGTCGGTGTACTTGATCTCGCTGTTGATGCTGTAGGGTTTGGCCGTCGCGTCCGAATCAACGTCGATCTTGAACTTGACCGTCCTCTCCTCACCTGGCGCGAGAGCGCCTATGTAGGCCTGATCGTCGGTTGAGGAGAAGGGCTTGAAGACGGAAAGCCTTGCTATGGCGTCGTCGGCCGTCTCCTCGCCGACGTTCCTGTAGGAGACCTCGATGATCCCGTCCTTCTCGCCCGCGTTCAGATCGGCATTGGCGCCCGTGATCTCGAAGTCGGACTGCTTTTTGATCAATACTGGGATCGTGATCGTCTCGTTAGCCCTCTGGTACCAGTAAGAAGACTGGAAACCTCGTAGGCCAACTTCGGGGTCGAGCTCGTCGGCGTCCACCTCGGCGTTGTACTGATAGTCGTAAGAGAGGCGTAGCTCCATGGGGTACTCACCCGCGGGGGCGTGGCTTGCGATCTTTATGGTGAACTTCATCGGATCTTTCGACTTGTCACCGGACCTCAGAGCCTCGATCACCTGGTCCCCGGATTTTACCTCGATGAGGTCTGTGGCGGACCGGAGGGTTCCCGTGATCCCGAGGGCCGTCGTCCTCTCTCGCTCGTAGTCCAGCTCCCGGTCTGCCAGCATCTGTTCCATCTTGGTATCTGCTTTCTTGTCGGCCTCAAAGCCCATGATCCTGCCATAGTTGGCGAGTTCGACGTAGAGGTCGACGGTGTCGCCCCGCTCAAACTCGTTTGTTCCCGCAAGGCTTGCGTCCAGCTGGGGCGATCCGAAAGCGGTCCAGTAGTTGTCCAGGGATACCGAGGGGATGTAGTTATCCTGAGCCCCGGCCAAAACCGGGTTGACCAGGGCCAAGGTGATGAACATAAGCGCCGTTATCTGGCCGAAATAGACGATCTTTCTCAATCCTTCAACCTCCTGAAGGGCATAATCAACAAATTTGAGGCTCTGACTTTCACTTCCGCCTTGTTTTTCCTCCAGTACTCGAGCCTGATCAGAAGCACCGGAAATATTGTGAAGGTGGCGAATAGGGCGAATATGACCGAGAGAACCGTTATCGTTCCGAAGCTGCTGGTCATGGGGAAGGGTGACGCGATGAGGGCGGAAAAGCCGAAGACGGTGGTGAGGCCCGAGGCGACTATCGCAGCTCCGATGCTGCCGACCGCCGTGAAGAGCGCCTCCATGGCGTCCTCAGTCTTCTCTTTCTCCTCGTAGAACCGTTCCATCGTCAAAATGGCGTACTCCGATCCAACGCCCAGGATCAAAGCTCCCAGGGTGGCGGTCATGGGGTTGTACTTCATCCCGGAGACGTACATCACCCCGCCCATCCAGCCGATGACGATGAACATCGGAAGAATCGGCAGGACCGCCTTGATCAAATCTCTGTAAACCAACAGCAGTATGAAGAATATCAGGACCAGGCCCAGGAGGGTCATCTGCATCCTGCCGGTGGTGAGGGCGCTGATCACGGAGTTCATCACCGTCATCTCTCCTGTCTGGATGACAGAGATTCCAGGCGGCGGCTCAAACCACATCAGGTCCTTGCCGACCTCGTTCTGGAGCCGCTCGATCCCCACCTGGCCGAGGTTTTCGAAGGCCTGGCCGACGTCCAGGATGATCTGGGCGGTATCGTGACCGTCGATGTACTGGTACTTGACCTCTTCAGGTATGCGGTCCAGCACAGCATCGACCTCGGACTCTTCCTTGGGTATGGTCCCGCCGTTGTAGCTCTTGATGATGGTGGCAAGGCTCGTGGCCCCATAGACTTTGTCTCTTGACTCTGATACGTAATCGCCGAACTCGTCCATCCATCGCAGGGTCTTTGGATCGGTCACGTCCCCCTGGACTATGATGTTGAGCTGGTCAGTTCCGCCGAATACGTCGTGAAGATGGCGGAACTGGCTCAGGGGTGGAAGGTCCTGAGGTATGAACTCGTTCATGTCGGTCTCTATCGGAACTTTCGTGTCGGCATAAAGGCCCATGCCGGATAGGACGACCGCAGCTGCCAGCACGACCTGCCACCTGTGAAGGACGAAGGCCGCCGACTTCACGACCAAGGGGCCTATCGGGGACTTTTTGTTGTTTCTCCTGTTGCCGTTCCGGCCGTTTCTGTCGTTTCGCCCCCTCTCCATCTGGTAGATGACTGTGACCCCCACGAAGAGGGAGGAGATGTAGCACATGATGATGCCGATCAGGCAGAGGAGGCCAAAGTCCCTGATCATGGGAACCGATGACGAGAAGAGGGAGAAGAAGCCCGCTCCGGTTATGATCAGGGCGATCAGGACGGCGGGCCCGGTGTGGGCCACCGTATCTATCGCCGCCGTGGCGATCGATCCGCCTTGTTGAAACTCCTCCTCGATCCGGTTCTGAAACTGGATGGCGTAATCGATCCCAAGGCCGATGAGGATGGGAAAGGCCGACATGGAGACCATCGTCAGAGGCACCTGTAGAAATCCCATCATCCCGAAGGTCCAGATTATCCCCAGAAAGACGATGGGAAGCGGCAGAAGAGGAAGGTGAACGTGCCTGAAGACGAAGAAGAGGGCCACCACCATCAAAAGTCCAGAGATCATGAGGAGCGTTCCCATCGAGGTGTTCATCTCCCGCTCGATGTCGTTTCTGAGGGCGATTTCACCGGTCACGATGGTGTTGGCTCCTGCGGGAAATTCCGCCATCTCCACGGCGGAGTAGGTTTCCGGGAGGACGGCCTTTATGCTCTCCATGGGTATGTAAGTGGGAAGCTCGATCGAAATTATGGTATGTCCCCGGTCGGGGAGGATCGCGTGGAGCATTCCGGGGTTCGTTTTCTCAAGCTCTTCCAGGATCTCGTCTACCCTTGCCTGAGAGTCGGGAACTATTCGAACGCCAGTCTCCTGAGCCTCAGCATCCATCACCATCTCTGCTATGCTGATGGTTCCAAGGACGTTCTCCACCGTCTCCATCTGGCGGGTTAAACGGTCCATCGCCTTCAGGGACTCGGGCTTTGTGACTGCGTCCCCCTCCACCAGGACCACGATCGATTCGGTCCCGAACCTGTCGTTGTAGAGGTGGTCGAACTCCACGTAGAGCCTGGAGTTCTCGTCGACGAAGGTCTCCGTCTCCGTCTCCATCGTGATGTTCTGGGCGAAGTGGATCGACGCCACCGTGAAAAGCGCCGCTATCGTCAGGATGATGATCGGATTTCCTTCGATCCATCTGCCCAGCTTCTCTCCCTTGCTCGTGATCCTCACCTTCAGAAGTTCGTTCTAATATTTCGGATTATTCTGAAACTTCGAGGCTTTCGGATGATACGAAATGTACTTAAAGCTTGTGGCAGACCATCCATCGATGAGACGGGAAGAAACTCCTCCCGAAGAGGCCGCGAAAAGGTGCATGGTAGACGCCAGCATCCAGATGGCGAAGATGCTGGGGCACAGCGACGCTGCCGGTGCTCTCATGGGATCGCTATTTCTGGCAGACGGTCCCCTTTCGATGGACGAGCTGGTGGAGGAGACGGGGTACAGCAAGTCCACCGTCAGCACCAACATGACCCTTTTGGAGAATCAGGGCATCGTGCGGAGGATGAGAAAGCCGGGCGATAAGAGAAACTATTACGTCGCCATGCAGAGCGTAGACGAGACCTTCAAAGCAGAGAACGAGAAGATCAGACAGATAATGCAGATCCACATCGCCGCCATCGACGAGGCGGAGAGAATCCTGGAGGGTGCTGAAAGGAACGATGAAGCAGAGCGCCTCCGCCGCCTCTTCAGCTCGATGAGGGAGGAATGCGTCAAGGCTCGGAGGCTGATAGACCTGGTGAGCCCCTTCACCATGGACGAGCTGATCGAGATCCTCAAGCGCGAGGTTGAGATCCGAGAGGCGGGCGAGCGGTGATCGAAGAGGAGGATCGAAGAGAAAGGCGGATGGACATCGGAAATTTGGTCCACAAAGCGGCGAAGGACCCTCGAATTCGAGGATCGGCGGCTTATGAACAGAGATAAACGGCTCTTTGACGTCTTGTTCATCTCGGTCTTCGCAGCCATGCTGGGCCTTGGCATAGTGGGTCCATTGCTGCCCATCTACGCCAATAACCTGGGGGCAACGGGCCTTTGGATCGGCATAATCTTTTCGGGGTTCGCAGCCGCCAGGGCGATATTCATGCCCATCGTCGGAAGGCTCTCCGACGAGTCGGGACGAAAGAAGTTCATCGTGACGGGCCTTTTTGCCTATGCCGTCCTCTCCCTGGGCTACGTGATGGCCGGCAGCGTCTATTCTCTCACGGCCGTCCGGTTTCTGCACGGCATAGCCTCGGCGATGGTGGTCCCCATCGCCATGGCCTACATCGGCGACCTCTCGAAGAGGGGGGAGGAGGGAGCCTACATGGCGAAGTTTCAGGTCTCCTTCTTCTTGGGCCTCGGCTCCGGACCCCTACTGGGCGGGGTGCTGAACGACGCCTTCGGGTTTTCGTCGGCGTTTTATGCGATGGCCGGCCTATCTGCCCTCTCGTTTCTGGTGATCGTCGCCTTTCTCCCGGAGACCGAGGGGCGATCGTGCTCGGGGAGGAAGGAGAGGATCTCCCTCCGAGGCGTCTATAGCCAGCCCGCGGTTCCGGCGGTTCTCGCCTTCACCGCCCTGAACGCCATAGTTCGCGGCGCTCTTCTGGTCTTCATGCCCCTCTTCGCCCCCAAAATCTCCGTGGTCCCCGGCCAGGTCGGCCTGATCCTCACAGTATCCATCTTCTTGATGGCGATCTTTCAGGTGCCCCTGGGAAGGATGGCGGACAGGGGAAACGCCACATTGATGATCCTGGCAGGATCGATCGTCTCCGCCGCCAGCCTGGCTCTGGTCCCCGCGAGCACCTCCTTTGGGGACCTCTTCCTCGTAGCCTCCGCCAACGGCCTTGGAAGCGCCGTGATGATGCCGGCTCTGATGGCCCTCACGGTGAAGCTAGGAAAAAAGATCGGGATGGGAACCTCCATGGGGGCTTACAACACCGCCATGAGCCTCGGGATGATCACGGCGCCTCTTTTGGGAGGACTGGTGATGGACGCGTTCTCGATCGAGGCCGTATTTCTCCTAGGAGGGGTGATCGGTGTTGGTGCCACCATCGCCCTTTATCTCTTGACACGGAGAGCTTTGGGATCGGTCGAGGCCGATGGATCTCCTTGAAAGAAGCGCCCTCTCACCGCTCCGATCTTTTTTCCTGAGAAGTTGACGGTCAAGCTGGCACCTTTCCTTTGGGGATGGTGAACCTGAAGACGCTCCCCTCGCCGAGGACCGATTCGGCCCAGACATTTCCTCCGCAGGTCTCGACGATCTTCTTGACGGTGGCAAGGCCTATCCCCGACCCCTCGCCGGACCTCTCAAGCCTCGTGAAGGGTTCGAATATCTTGTCGTGATATTTCATGTCGAACCCGATGCCGTTGTCCTTGACCCAGAACTCGTACTCGCCATCTCGATCGAGGCATCCCACCTCGATCTCGATATCATCTTTTGAATATTTCAGGCTGTTTTCCAGAAGGTTGGTGAAGATCTGCTTTGCGCGGCTCCTCTCGCAGCTGGTCACCGGGAAGTCCCCTTTCAGGGAGAAGTTGACGGGCTTTTCTTTTGCCACCGATTTTACGTCCTCGTAGGCTTCGGAGATCAGCTTTTTCATGTCAACCTTCTCGGATGGCGATACTATCCTTCCTATCCGGGAGTAGTCCAACAGGTCCAGGATCAGACGATCCATGTTGGCCGCGATCTTCCCGATCCTATCTAGATACCTCCTGCCGGCGTCGTCGAGTTTCTCGCCGTAGTCTTCCTGGAGGGGCAGGGCGAACCCCTGTATCCCTCGGAGGGGCGCTCTCAGATCGTGAGAGATGGTGTAAGCGAAGCTCTCAAGCTCGCGGTTGAGGGTCTCGAGCTTCTGTTCGTACTCGATGGTCTGAGATATGTCTCTGGCCACGGCGACGGTGGCCATTGGTTTTCCGTTCTTGCTGGTGACGGGGGCGAAGCTGATGGAGGCCGGAAAGGTGGACCCGTCCTTCCTCACGCAGTTCATCCGCTTCCGGCTGCCGTTTCTCTCTTTCTCCGACAGATCCTCTTCCTCGAAGTCCAGAATGAAGTCCTTGTAGAGCCTGCCGCGGACCTCCTCCAGCCTGAAGTCGAACATGTCGAGAAGGGCTGGGTTTGCGAAGAGGAGGTGGTTAGTCTTACCGAAGATCGCTATTCCGTCGTTGGAGGACTCGATGGCGTCCATGAAGAGGAGCATCTGTTCTTCCAGCCACCGGTCGTAAGATATGTCATGGCCGAAGGCTATCACTCTCTCGATCTCGCCGGTCTGGCTCCTGATGACGCTCCAGCCCCACTGGATCGCCATCTCGTCTCCCGTCCGGGTGATGACGGCAGCCTCCATCTGCCCTGCGGGCTTTCCCTCGAATATCGATGATACGTGGCTCTCGAATGCCGTTCTATCGGTTTCGGGAACGAAACGCTCGAAAAAGTCGGTTCCCATCACGTCTTTTGCAGAAAGGCCCGTCACGTTCTCGGCACCCCTGTTGAAGAGGGTGATCCTCCCCTGGGGATCGAGGCCAACGATGAAGAGGTCGGCGCCCTCGATTATGCCTCTGGAGAACTCCCGTTCGGAGCGGATCTCCTCTTCCATCTTCGCGTATTCGGTCATGTCCTGGGCGGTGATCACGATTCCGATCCTGTTTCCGTCGCTGTCTTCCAGCTTTATGCCGCTCCAGGAGATCACCTTCTCCTCGCCCGACTTGACCAGCATCTTCGTCCTCTGGCTTTCTGCCGTTCTGCCCATCTCGATCTCGTCCAAAGCCTTGAGGAACTCCGATCTTTCTTGGGGGTCGGGGAATAGGTTGGTCCAGACTTCTTCGTCGCCCATCACCTCCTGGGCAGAATATCCGGTGATGTCCTCAGCTGCCCGGTTCCAGAGGAAGATCCTCCTTTTCCGATCGATCACAGAGATCATGGGACTTCCGATCTCGACCAACTTTTCGCTCAGGTCCGCCAGCTGTTTGATGTTCTCCTCCACCCGCTTTCGCTCGGTTATGTCGACGATGGTGCCCCTCAGGCCCACGGGCCTGTTATCGCGGATGATCGGGCGGGAGTAAACGATGAGGTGGAACACGGTCCCCTCCTTTTTGAGCCCCGTGTACTCGTAGCTGAAAACTCGATCTTCGCTCAAACTTTTCTGAAAATTCTTCATCATGTTTTCTCGATCTTCGTAGGCGAATACCTGAAAGATGCTCACGCCCTTCTCAAGGTCATCGCGTTCGTACCCATAAAGGTCAAAGGCGGTTTGATTGGCGAAGGTGACGTTGCCCTGAAGGTCGCATTCGAAGATCGGCTGGGGCAGAGTATCCGCCATCTCTCTGAACCTCCGCTCGCTCTCCGCAAGTGCCATCTCCATTTTTTTCCGATCTGTTATGTCGAGAGCGATGCCCTCAAAATGGGTTATCGAACCTTCTTCGTTGCGTCCTATCCATATGTGGTCGGCGAGCCAACGGACCTCGCCAGAAGATGTGAGGATCCTATACTCCAGATAGAGGTTATTGGATCCATCTTGTATATGTCGATTCAATTCGGAGATGACCTGCTCCAGATCGTTGGGATGGATGACGTCCTCGTCGTACGAAACGGCCCCCGAATAAAAGTTCTCTGGGCTGTATCCGAACTGCTTGATGTTCTCGGATACGAACTCGACCGGCCCCCCTGGAGGTGCGCGCTGGACGAAGGCGATGGCAGGACTGCGACTGACAATCCGTTCCAGCTCCTTTCGCTTCTCCGAAGCCTCGATGATCTCATTTTCCATTTTTTTACGCCAGGTGATGTCCTGGATGGTCCCCGCCATCTTCGTGGGGTTTCCCTCGCCGTCCCTCTTCACCACAAGACCCCGGTCTTGCACCCATATCCAATCCCCACCGGAGCTCGTCCTGTAGTCCATATCGAAGAGGGGCGTCTTTCCCTCGAGGATATCCCGAAGGCCCCTCTCCACGGCTGGGAGGTCTTCGGGATGTATCGACTTCTTCCAGGCCACCATGTCGCTTTTTTCGCCCGGCCGAAGTTTTATCATCTCAGAGTACCGGTCGTTGTGAGTCACCTCGTCAGTCAACATGTCCCAGTTCCAGATCCCAAGGTCTGCGCCCTCGATGGCAAGGTTGAGCCGCTCTTCGCTCTCCTTGAGGGCTTCCTCGGCCTTCTTCTGTTCTGTTATGTCCACCATGATGCCGTTGAGAGCCTTCAGCCGACCCTCTTCTTCGATCGGCCTTCCGTAGGTTCTAACAAAGCGAACGAGGCCGCTTTTGTCGATGAATCTGAACTCGGTGGGTATCGATCTGCCGTCAAGGGCACACTTCAACCTGGTTTCGAGGAGTTTTAAGTCGCCCGGATAGAGAAAGCGGGAGACGTTCTGGCCCAGGATCTCTTCGACAGAGTATCCGAATACCCTCTCGACGGCGGGACTGATGTAGGTGATCTTGCCCTGGGGTTCGACGACGTAGATCACTCCGTCGACGTTCTCCACCAGGGCTCGGTACCTCTCCTCCGACCTTCGAATATTCTCTTCCGCACCGACGAGCTCTTCGTTTCGTTTTTCGAGCTTCTTTGCCGATTTTCGGAGATACTCCAGGGTGGCAGAGATCTCTTCGAGGCCCGCGGCCAGTTCTTCGCCGCATTTCTTGGGCGAGCCGCCTTCTTGAACGAGCGCTCTGATCTGCTCTTGCGCTTTTTCGATCTCCCCTTCCAGAATTTTATAGCTCATCGCGTCAACAACTCCGCCGAAGGTTCCAACTTTTCTGGGTCATAGCGGATATCCGGTTCGAAATCTCAAAGTCGAAATCTCAAAGACCTGAAATGTCTATGCCGAACCCAATGGTCTTCGAAATAGTTCAGGTCTTGCTCAGATCTCTAATCATGTTTGCAGAAGATAGATATAACGATTTAGCATGAGATCTGTCCAGTTCTCGGAGGCCTTCCGGCTCGGATTCGGGATTTTGGGTCGTATTCTTCCGTCTGGACAGGGACCAGGATGACGATTCTAGGTTCGGGCAAAGCTTAAAGGACGAGAAGACGGAGATTGGCGGGCATGCAGTCCCTTTCAGAACTTGTTCGGATGCTCAGCAGCGACGACTACTTCGAGAGGCAGAGCGCCGCCTGGAAGCTGGTAGAGATGAAAGGCGAGGCGGTAGAGCCTCTCCTGGAGGCGGTGGAGAGGGATCCGGACCCCCAGGTAAGGTTCAAGTCGGCCTGGGCCCTGGGAAAGATCGGCGACTCCAGAGCCCTCGACCCTCTCGCCGGAGCACTTCTGGAAGACGAGGACCCTTCGGTCAGGGAGTGGGCGGCCTCGGCCCTGGAGGCGATCGGCGACCTGCGGGCGATCCCCGTCCTCGCCCGGTCCCTGGCGTCCGACCAGTCCAGGGATGTGAGGGTGAGGTCCTCCCTCGCCCTTGTGGCCTTTGGAGCCTCCGAGGCCTTCATGGAGCTTCTCAAAGAGCCCGACCTGGAGACAAAACAGATGGCAGTGGTGGGCCTCGGCCGTCTCCGGTGCATAGAATCGATCGAAATGGTGGCATCTTTTATCGAAGACGATGACCCGGAGCTGAGGAGGAGGGTCGCCTGGTCTCTCGGGGAGATGAAAACGCCCGAATCTGCACCGCTTCTGAGGCCTGCCCTGGAAGATCAAAGCCACGTCGTCAGGATGACCGCAGCCAAGTCCCTCGCCTCCGTCGGTGGTGAAGAGGCCTGCAGGATGGCCTTATCCCTTCTCGAGGACGAGCACCCCCAGGTAAGGCTCTCGGCGGTCACCGCCCTCGGAGAGATCGGCCTTGAGGACGCCCTCGATCGGCTGGTTGGGATGATGTTCGGCGAGGACGACGAGGAGATCAGGGCCTGGGCTGCCTGGAGCCTGGGCGAGATCGGCAACGTCCGGGCGGTCGAGCATCTCCAGGAGGCCTGCGTGAAGTGCCCATCGATGGTTCGAGAGAAGGCCCTCGACTCCCTGGAACAGGTCTTTGGGATCGGCACAGGCGACCGGAAGGACGAAGTCTAGGTCCATTTTTTTTCCTGGATTCGATTCACACCGTCACCTATTTTTCTCCTGGAGTTCCTGGATAATTAATGAACCTTGAGTCTCTAGCGGCCGAGCTTCGCGGGTTTGTGGGCATAACCCGGAAGAAGGCCATCGGCGATCTGGTCGGCCACTTTCCCGTGGACTCAGACCTGATCATAGCCTCTTTCGGGGAGGACGCGGCGGTCATCGATGACGGCGACGAGGTGATGCTTCTTGCGGCTGACGGGATCTGGAGCAGGCTGCTGGAGGCCGACGCCGAGTGGGCCGGCTACTGCGCGGTTCTGGTGAACGTTCACGACATCGCTGCGATGGGGGGCTGGCCCGTGGCCATGGTGGACGTCTTCAGTGTCGACTCGCCAGATCTCGCTGAAGACGTCCTCCGGGGCCTCAAGAAGGGGATCGAGAAGTTCAAGGTGCCCATAATCGGGGGGCACTTCCATCCAGACACCCCTTACAGCGCCCTGGACGTAGCCATCCTCGGCAAAGCGAAGAAGGGGGCTGTGATCCTCAGCAGCACGGCGAAGCCTGGCGACTCGATCGTCGTCGGGGTCGATCTCGACGGGCGGGTCCACCCGAGCTTTGCGATCAACTGGGACACAACTAGCTTCAAGGACGGCGAAGTTCTCCTCCGCCAGCTAGGATCGATGAGGGAGCTTGGTGAGAGGGGGCTCGTCACCGCGGGAAAGGACATCAGCAACCCTGGGATGCTCGGAACCCTGGGGATGCTCCTAGAGTCGAGCCACGCGGGCGCCGTCGTCGACCTCGACCTTCTGCCCAAGCCCGAGGGGATGGAGATGGCGAGCTGGCAGAAGATGTATCCGGGGATGGGCTTCGTCGTTACTGCTCCCCCGGATAAAGCGGAGGCGGTCGCCCGAATCTTCAGGGACCGGGGCCTTTCATCCGCCGTCATCGGCCGGGTGACCGAGGAGCGGCGCCTGGAGATCGCATCCGGAGGGGAAAGGGCCGTCCTCTTCGACTTCGAGCGTGAAGTCATCACCGGCATAAGGTGATCGCTTGGATGCAGGGTTCGTGGACCGGATGGAGCGGGCCGCAAAGGAACGGCGGGCCAGGATCGGCATCGGCGTCAACGGAGGCGGCTCGGAGATCATCGCCGGGATCGAGGAAGCCATCGAGTATGCTGAGATCGTGATTGTGGGAGATCCCGGCCCCGGTTGTGAGATCGGGTCAGAGCTGGAGCTGGTACGGACCGAAGATCCCGCCTCGGCCCTGGTTGACCTCCTGGAAAAAGGCGAGATCGACGGGGCGGTGAGGGGAAACCTCTCGGCCACCAGAGTCATGAAAAACATCGCCAAGACCTTCGATGTGAGGGTTAGGCGGCTATCCCTTCTCGCCCTTCCCGAGTGGAGCTTCTTCCTTGCCCCCGTCGGGATAGATGAGGGCGACTCCATCTCCGACAGACTGAACCTGGCGGTCCTGGGCGCCGAGTACCTCAAGGCGATGGACGTCGAACCCAAAGTCTCGATCCTCTCCGGCGGGAGGATGGAGGACCTGGGCAGAAGCGATCGGGTCGACAGAACCCTCGCCGAGGCGGAGCTTGTGGCAAGGCTCGCTCGAGACGCCGGCGTCCGGGCCGAGCACAGGGGCATTCTCATCGAGACCTGCCGCGGCGAAGACCTGATCGTCGCCCCCGATGGGATATCCGGAAACCTGATATTTCGCACTTTGATGCTTCTCTCCGGGGCGAAAGGCTTCGGCGCTCCGGTGATCATGGACCCGGTCTTCGTCGATTCTAGCAGGGCGAGGAAGAGCTTCTCAGGGCCGATCATGCTCGCCAGCGCCCTCGTGGCGATGAAGGGGCGCTGAGGCCTTTAGAAATTGGAGTGAGGAAAAAAAGAGGAGGATGGTCAACGATCCCATCCTCGAATCGGTTTTTAGCCGGACTCCACACCCAGCACCTTCAGCGGGTTAACGCCTGCTCCCTGCAGAGCTTGCAGTTCGCTCATGCTCTCCAGAGGGAACTCCTTGATGGTGGAGACGAAGTCCTCCGGGGTATCGGCTGAATCCATCAGCACCAAGTCTTCCTTCAGCCTGTAGGCCCAGCTCGGCCAGGTGTCTATGTTGCTCATGTTTCCGGCCTTGTCAAAGTCGAATCCCAGCACCAGACCGTCGCCTGAATTGGACGATCCGTCCCATCTTATGAATATCCCGGCGACTCTTGTGCCGTACTTCTCCGTCAGGGCGCTCGTCTCGTCTGCGGTGAGGTACTTGACGTACATGCCCTTCTTTCCGGGGGTGCAGTCCCAGGCCACCTGGAAGTAGTCATCTTTGCACCAGTTGGGACAGGCTATAACCTTGTAGCTCTGGTTGTTGGGGTCGGTTATGGGAAGCTCGTCCTCGACGTACCTCGCCTCCAAAAAGCCGCTGGAGACCCCGGGGCAGATGTGGTCGTGCAATTGGACCGCCTTCATGAATACGTAGGGGGTGTTCTCGTGGGCCCATACGTTCGCGATGGGCATCATGTGGCCGAAGACGCCCGGCTCCCAGGTCTCAACGTTGGCCAAGACGTAGTCGGCGTCGATCTCGTCCTTCTCCTGGACGTCAAAGCCGGTGGCGTCGGCGTTCGCCTTCATGTAGACCGCATCGCCTGTGTTCTTGTTGAAAAAGCCAAACCACAGCGGCTTCCAGGGAGGGCTCTGGGTGTTGATCAGGTTCTCCTTTCCCGGAGTGCAGCCGGAGACATCCATCACCGCGTCAAGGCACATATCGGTGGTAACGCCGTCTATCACCGGATATCCGGCGTTGGTGAGGGCCAGCACGTTCAAATCGCCCTTCTCAAACCCCAGCTCGGTCATGGCGCGGTTTGCGGCATCCGCGCCCAGCTGGTACATATCCGCCCCATCGCCCAGGGCCATCCCCGGCACCAGGGCCATCAGGAGCAGAATCGTCACTGCAAATCGATCTATTTTCACATTATCACCTGCTGTTCGAAATTGGGCTTGCGATCTATGAATTAATGCTACGCAAGACGGTAAGAGTGATACCAAATAGGTTATAACTTTTTCGATTGAAGTTCATATTAATCAACAATTTAATTAAAATGGTTCATACTTTTGGACGATCCGCCTCGGTTAAAATGGCAGAAGTGGGGCGCCGTCCAAGAGCGAGCGGCTTCTGGAAAAGCAGGTAGACGGATACCAAAGAAGATGCATGAGGCCAGGTCGACCTTCTACTAAACCCACAACGAGATGGCTTTCGACATTCCGATCGCCCTGAACAGGCTCTCCTTCGTCGACGTGAATAGGGATAGGGGATCAAATGCACGGATTTCATCGCCCTCGGGCCACAGAAATTCTTATTAATTCACATCAAACATTTGACATGTGATCGAATATGATTTTGAACCCAAACATGAGAGGACAGGTTCTGCCGATGCCGGTCGTGCTAATATCGACGATATCGAAGGACAACGTCAGAAACGCCGCTCCCTGGGGCTGCATTATGCCGATTTTGAGGCCCCTGGACGAGATCGCCATCGCCTCCTGGCTGAAGCGAGACACCCTCGACAACATCCGGGATACCGGCGAGTTCGTCGTCAACGTCCCCACCGTCGATATGGTAAAGGAGGTCGATATATGTGCGAAGAGCTTTCCTCCCGAGGTCGACGAGTTCGAAGAGGCGGGTTTGTCCCCCCATCCCTCGGTGAAGGTGAAGCCCCCAGGAATCGAGGGGTGCGTCGCCTGGATGGAGTGCAAACTTGTCGAGGAGATCCTTCGAGAGAAGTACTCCCTGATCGTGGGGAGGGTCGTTCACCTGGAGGGAAACGACGACTTCTTCGACGATGATGGCGGGATGGACTTTGAGAGGGCGAGGCCTATGTCGATGATCATGGGGCCTGATGGGGTCTGCTACACCCACCCGACCTCAGGACGGCAGCAATTATGATACATTTTAACAGCCTTTCGAGGTGATGGAATCGTAATCTTGAGTCCGAGCAAAAGAGAGCAGGTTTTTTCCCTGCCGGTGGTGCTCATATCGACGACGAGCTGAATAAGCAATCTCGCCGGCTCGGATCAGAGGCCGCTTCCACGGTCCCTTCGGTGCAAGCCTCTCGAAGGCCTACAGCAGCCTCTTAATCTTTTTTCCAGCGTCATTTTTCATTCGTCCCGGTCGCCTTCAGAATACCTGCGCCTGAGATCGGTCTTTTGATGAAGATCAAATTCTTTCCTGATCTTTTGTTCACATCATTTTCACCAATAATGATAAATAGAGATAATTTATCCTAGCTTCGTAGAATTTGATCACAAATTAGGTGATGTGAAAATGGAAGAAATATGCAAAATAACGAGCGAAATCATAAGATTGCCCCTTCTCCTGCTTTTGGCGATCTCGATCTCGCTCGCGGCGATGCCGGCCGTCGCCCTCTCAGTGGTGGTCCCCGGCGACCTCGACGGTGACATGATCGTCTCGGACGAGGAGCTGGAGGAAGCTCACAGCTCCTTCGACGATGGGAAATTGACATCTGAAGAGCTGGAGAAGATCGAGCAGATCAACGAAAACTATCCGAGGACGGTAACCGACACCTCGGGCCGAGAGGTCACGATCTACAAGCCCATCGAGAGGATCATCACCCGTGAGCCTGACACCTGTCGCATAGTCGTCGCCCTGGGCGATGGCGACAAAGTCATCTCCTCAGAGCAGGCTGTCAAGTCGTGTCTCTGTCCCACCACCTTCGGCGCCTTCGATGAGGGATGTCTGGAATGCTATCAGACGATCATCGGCGGGAGGATGCCGGACCTTCCGGAGACGAGCACACGATATGATATAAACTACGAGCTGATGGCCTCCTTCAATCCGGACGTGATCATCACATCCGGCACGACCGACGTCGAAAACTTCGAGATCAAGGTGGGATGTCCCTGCGTCGTCGCCGGAGGCGACGGCTGGATATACAGCTATGATGACGGCCTCTACGGACGGATTGAGGTCATAGGCGACGTCCTCGATAGGGAAGAGGAGGCAGAAGAGCTCATCGCTTTCGTCGAGTCGAAGATCGATATGATAAGATCGGCTACGGATGCCCTGGAAGAGAACGAAAAGCCGAAGGTCTACTTCGCTCCCCGAGGCGCCAAGCTCGGGTTCTACGACCCGAAGGAGGGGCGCGACTTCACCAGGACGTTTTCAGACTACGACCCCCTGGAGATAGCTGGCGGCATCAACGTTGCCGAGGAGGCTGAAGGGTACGAGGTCAACGTCGCTCTCGAGCAGATCATCGCCTGGAACCCTGATTACATCTTTGTGGCCTGTAGCAATCCTGATGACAGAGATGTGATCGACTGGATCAAGAATTCTCCTGATCTCCAATCCATAGCCGCAGTCAAAAACGGGAACGTCTATAACTGCTTCTATCCTCACTGTAGGGGCAGACCTCCAGATCGAAGCCTCTTCAACATGATCTACATGGCAAAGCTCCTCCACCCCGATGAGTTCGAGGATCTGGACCTGGAGAAAGAGGGCAACGAGATCTTCAAGGCGTTTCTCGGAGTTGACGGCGTCTTTACAGAGTACGCCGACTACCTCGTCTGGCCGAGGGAGTACCTGAACTCACAGTAAATTTTGGGATTTTTGATGGTGGAATGATGTTGGAGGAGGGCATACCGTCCTCTCTCCTTGAGATTGAAGGTGCGTAAAATGAGATGGACTTTGTCCTTGACGATGGTGCTTTTTGCATCAATGGTGCTGCTTGCGGCATCCCCCGCAGCTGCCAATGAGGGTTACCCAAAGACGATCACCGACATGGCCGGAAGGGTTGTGACGATAGACGGGCCGATCGAGCGGATCATCACCACCAACCCGGACAACTCCAGAACGATCATAGCACTGGGCGACGGCGACAAGATCGTTGGAACCGACGAAGCCACGATCGGAAGCTGCGTCTGCCCCAAAAACGGGAGCGAAGAGATCTGTCCGAGCTGCTGGGAGAACGTCTGCGGCGGCGAGCTTGCAGAGATCCCCGAGACGAGCACCCGGTATACTGTGAATTACGAGCTGATGGCATCCCTGGAACCCGACGTCATATTCGAGACGATGTTCTGGTCTGATCGGGCCGATGAGATGCAGGAAAAGGTGGGTTCCCCCGTAGTATGCGTCGGAACCGACTTCGATTTTGAGACGGTCTCAGATCAGATCGAGCTCATAGGCGAAGTTCTGAATAGAGGAGACGAAGCCGAAGAGCTGATCGAGTTCATCGACTCCGAGGTCGAGATGGTGAGATCGATCACAGAAAATTTGGACGAAAGTGAGAAGCCTACGGTCTACTTTGCGCCAAGGGGAAGTTCCAAGGGTTTTTACGATCCGAAAGAAGGACGCGACTTTACACGTACCGTAACCTTCTATGAACCACTGGAGGTCGCAGGTGGAATAAACGTGGCCGCAGAAAGCGGACTGACCGACTTCGAAGGAAGCGCCATAAATGTCGGAATTGAGCAGATAATCGCGTGGGACCCAGAGTACATCCTCTCGGCAGATGATGTGGAGACGATCGATGTTCTGAGGTCAGCCCCCGATCTTGAGTCGATAAAAGCGGTCCAGAACGGCAACGTCTACAACTGTTTCTATCCGTATTGTCGAGGCATGCCGATTGACAGAAGCCTGCTGAACATGGTCTACATGGCCAAAGTGCTCCACCCAGAGAAGTTCGAAGATCTGGACCTGGAGGAAGAGGGCAACAAGATCATGAAGGCGTTTCTCGGGGTTGACGGCGTCTTTTCAGAGTACGCCGACTACCTGGTCTGGCCGAGGGAGTACCTGGACTCACAGTGAATTTTGAGAAGTTTGGAGGCGGGTGGAAGACGATCCTCGCCCCTTCTTCATCCGATCAATCAGAAATAACGGAGGGAAAAGAGCTGAACGGCATTATAAACTGGAACGAGCTTCGAAAGGCGATGATCTCGGAAGGGCGCGGGAGAAGGGGGCGCGAAAACCCCGGAGAATTTTGGGATAAGAGGGCGCAGGAGTTCAACAGGTCGACGAAGGAGCATAACGAGCGGACCGATCGGCAGGTGGCAAGCTTGCGGCTCGATCCTGACTATACCGTCCTGGACGTGGGCGCTGGCACCGGCCGCCTTTCGGTTCCCATCGCCAAAAGGGTGATGCAGGTGACCTCGATAGATCAGTCGAGAGGGATGCTCGACTGCCTTGAGGAGAACATGGCCGAGGAGAGTCTCTCCAACTTTCATTGCCTTCAAAAAAGGTGGGAGGACGTCCAGCTGGGAGTCGATATCGAGCCTCACGACGTGGTCATAGCCTCCCATTCCCTGGGGATGTTCGACCTTCAGGAGGCCCTGGAGAAGATGAATGCGGCGGCGAAGAAATACGTCTACATCTTCACCTCCGCAGGCAAGTGGTTCTTCGACGACCTCGAAGAGGAGCTCTGGGAGAGGATCTACGATAGGCCTCCGAGGCGAGGTGGCGGCTGGCGGTCCGATTACATGCTCCTCTATAACGTACTCCACGACATGGGGATCTACGCCAACGTCGAGATTAGGGACTCGACGCACGTTCAGCGCTACGGGAGCCTCGATGAGGCGGCCCGGCGATGGAAGGTGATGAGGGATATCCCCGAGGAGAACGAGCCAAATTTGAGAGAGTATCTCGCCAAAAATCTCGAAGAGGAAAGCGGCGAGAATGGCGGAGGCCTCACCTTCAGGCGAAGGACGAAGAGCGCCATGATATGGTGGCCCAAGTCGGAAAGCTCGTGATGCTTTGAAATTTTACGGGACTAAATTCAGGAGGGCTGAATAGTGGCATTGGACATTCGGCTTTTGGCAGGCTTTCTGGCCATTGGCCTGATATTATTTTCATCGTTGAAGATCACAAGGCAGTACGAGCGAGCCGTCGTCTTTCGGTTCGGAAAGCTCCTGGGCGAAAAGGGACCGGGCCTCTTTCTGATAATACCGATCGTCGACAGGATCGTCAAGGTGGACCTGAGGGTCCGAGAGCTGGACGTTCCAAGACAGACGGTGATAAGCAGCGACAACGTCAGCGTCGACGTCGACGCCGTCATCTACTACAAGGTCACGAGCTCGACCAGGGCGATAGTGGAGGTGGAGGACTACGGGGCTGCAACGGCGCTTCTCGCCCAGACGACTTTGAGGGACGTCCTCGGCCAAAACGAGCTGGACACGATCCTCTCCAACCGGGACGAGCTGAACAAGGAGGTTAAGATTATCCTGGACGAGATGACCGACCCCTGGGGGATCAAGGTGGTCACCGCCACCTTGAGGGACGTGGCCCTCCCCGAGAATATGCTCAGGGCGATTGCAAGGCAGGCTGAGGCCGAGCGAGAGAAGAGGGCGAGGATAATCCTGGCTGAGGGCGAGTTTCAGGCGTCCCAGAGGATGAACGATGCGGCCACCCTCTACGAGGAGAAGCCCAGCGCCCTGAAGCTGAGGGAGTTTCAGACCCTCACCGAGATCGCTAAAGAAAAGAACCTCATCGTCGTCTCGACCAGCTCTGACGTTCCAAGGCGTTCGGCAGAGGATATCTGTGCGACCGCGGGGCTTGCTAGGGCCGTGGTCGAGAAGTAAGTCCGGGTGGTGGATATGGCAAAGACGGTGAGGCGAACCTCGACGCGGGCCGGAAAGAGAAGCAGGATGCAGGAGGCCCACGACTCCTTCGTATTCGCAAGGTACCTCTTCATGGCGGTGATCATCGCATTCATCGTCGTCCTGATGGGGGTGATCATAACCCTGGGGCCCCTCGACATCTCCGTCGCCGAGGCCTACCGCGCCCTCATCGACAGGTTCTATCCCGGCTACTTCGATGTGGAACCTCTGACGAAGCGAGTCGTCTGGAACATAAGGTTCCCACGGATCGTGGGCGGGATCCTCGCCGGGTTTGGCCTTGGGGTATGCGGTTGCGTGATGCAGGCGGTCTTGAAAAACCCTCTTGCAAGCCCCTTCACCCTCGGAATCTCGGCTGGGGCCCAGTTTGGCATCTCGCTTGCGGCGGTCGTCGGGATCTCGATCGTCGGCGGCCCTTACATCCTCATAGGTAACGCCTTTCTCTTCGCCCTCCTCTGCTCCGGCTTCATCATAGGGCTTGCGGCCATCAAGGGCGCGAGCTCCGAGACCCTGATCCTTGCAGGAATCGCAGTGAACTACTTTTTCAGCGCCATGAGCCAGCTTTTCAAGTACTTCGCCAACGACGAGCAGCTCCGGCTCATGACATCGTGGGGGATGGGAGACCTTGCCGCCTTCTCCTGGAGCAAGATCCCTCTCATCCTCGCCGTCTTTGGGATCTGCATACCTCTTCTGATGCTTAAGGCCTGGGACCTGAACATCATGACAGCAGGCGACGACACTGCCAAGAGCATCGGCGTAAACGCAGAGCACGTCAGGATATTCATAATGCTGGTATCGAGCCTGGTGGTGGCAACGGTCGTCTGCTTCACAGGGACTATCTCTTTCATAGGGCTTGTGGCACCCCACATGGCCCGGATGATCCTCGGCGGAGATCACAGGTTCTTGATCCCGGCTTCGGGAATCTTGGGGGCTGCGATTCTGATCGCAGCAGACGGCGTCGCCATGAACGTGATCGCGCCGACGGTGATACCAACGGGGATCATGACCTCGGTGATCGGAGTTCCGTTCTTCATGTGTCTCATGTTGAAAGGTAGAAGAAGGGAGTTTTGGACATGATGATCCAGCTTCAGGCAAAGGGGATAGTATTCGGGTACAACAGCTCGCCGATCCTCAAAGACGTCAGCTTTGAGATCGGACCATCGAGACTCGTGACGATAGTGGGGCCGAACGGCTCTGGCAAGTCGACGTTGATCAAGTGCATCGATCGGATCCTATCGCCGAAGAGCGGCAGCATCCTGATCGATCGAAAGGACGTGACGAAGATGGACCGGATGGAGATCGCAAGGAACCTCTCTTACGTTCCCCAGAACTCGGCCCGGACCTTCTCGTCCAACGTCTTCGATACGGTCCTCATGGGCAGAAGACCCCACATCGGCTGGCTTTCCAGCGACGACGACGAAGATAAGGTCTGGGGGGTGTTGAGGCTCTTGGGGATCGAGGATCTGGCCATGAGCGGCTTTGGCGAATTGAGCGGGGGCCAGCAGCAGAAGGTGTTGATCGCAAGAGCCCTCGTCCAGGAGACAAAGGTGATGCTCCTCGACGAGCCGACGAGCAACCTGGACATCTGGCACCAGCTCGACGTCATGAACATCGTCAGCGATCTAGTGAGGAAGAGGAGGATGACGGCCCTGATAGCCCTTCACGACCTGAACCTCGCCTCAAAGTACTCTCACGGCATAATTATGATGAAGAAGGGGAAGATAATGGCCGTCGGAGATCCCGGCTCGGTTCTGACCCCCGAGAACATCGAGGCGATCTACAACGTCGAGGTGGCGGTGAGGTCCCAGTCGGAGGCGCCCTTCATCGTCCCTGTGAGGCAGATCAAGACGAACGGCTCGCGTCCAATCCCCGATAATAGGCCCTTCACTAACGGAGAGAGAAGGTGCGGGTTTCCTCGCAGCTTCTCTGAGATCAAGGAGATCAAGCTCTCCTGAAATTCAATTTGAGCTTCGAATGTCGAATACGGCGATTTTCTGGAGGCGGGATCATCGGGGAGACGGCTATTGAGACGCGCGGGCTGACGAAGACGTTCGTGGTGCCGAGGGGGATCGGCGACCTCGTCCGCCGTCGGCCCGCGCTTGAAGGGATCACTCCCGTGGACGGCGTCGACCTCCTGGTCAGAAAGGGAGAAGTATTCGGCATCCTCGGACCGAACGGTGCCGGGAAGACGACGCTGATAAAGATCCTATGCACCCTGATTCTTCCGACCGGGGGCGAAGCCCGCGTAAACGGCTACGACGTCGAGAAGGAGAGCGGAATGGTTCGGGAGTCGATTGGCCTGGTCACCACCGATGAGAGGAGTTTCTACTGGAGGCTCACAGGAAGGCAGAACCTCGAGTTCTTCGCATCGCTTCACAACTTCTATTCGGACGACGCGCGGGATATGGTCGAGGAGCTTCTCGGGGTCGTGGATCTGAAATATGCCGCAGACGAGCGATTTCTTAACTACTCTGCCGGGATGAAGCAGAGGATGGCGATCGCCCGGGGGCTTTTGAACGATCCCGCGGTTCTGTTTATGGATGAGCCGACGAGAAGCCTCGATCCTGGAGCCGCCCAGGGCCTTCGGGATTTCATCAAAGAAGAGATCGTGAAGGAGCGGGGAAAGACGATATTCATATCGACCCACAACCTCGAAGAGGCGGAGACCCTCTGCGACAGGGTGGCGATCTTCGACGACGGCAAGATAAAGGTCGTCGGGAGTCCCGAAGAGCTGAAGGAAAATCTCGGGAACGGCTCGAAGCTTTCCGACGTCTTTTTGCATTATTCTGGAAAGAGGTTCGAGGATAGGGGCAAAGGCGGAGGATTCCGCCCCGACCGGAGGGGCTTCGCCCGCCGTGGCGGCCTCGGGCGAAGGAGGGGAGGAGTTTGATCTATCGAAAAGCCCTATCTTTCGTGAGGAGGAGCTACATGCTCCAGATGAGCTACAAGTTCGAGTTCTTCCTGCGGCTCTTCTTCATGTTCTTTAACATCCTCACATACTACTTCGTCGCAAAGCTGATCGGCACCGCAGGGCAGAAGTACCTCGCACCCTACGGCGGCGACTACTTCTCCTTCGTATTGATCGGGATCGCCTTCTCGGGGTATCTGATGGTCTCGCTCCGGGGGTTCTCCGAGAGCGTCCGAGACGAGCAGATGATGGGGACGCTCGAGGCGATGCTCGTCACCCCCACCGACGCCTCGGCGATCATCACCCTCTCGACCCTCTGGAACTTCATCTTCGCCTCCTTTCGGGTCCTCCTCTACCTCATCATAGGCGTCCTTTTGGGCGTGAGCCTCGCGGGCGCCAACGTCCTGGGGGCGCTGATCATCCTCGGCCTCACGATAATATGCTTCAGTAGCATCGGGATCCTCTCCGCCAGCTTCATCATGATCTTCAAGAGGGGCGATCCGATAAACATGCTCTTCATGAGCACGTCGGAGCTATTCGGGGGCGTCTTCTTCCCCATCACGGTCCTCCCCGCGTGGCTCCAGACGGTATCTCACCTGTTGCCGATGACCTACTCGCTGAACGGGATGAGGCACGCCCTCCTCCAGGGCTATTCGCTCCGGGACCTGGCGCCGGACGTGGGAACCCTCGTCCTCTTCTCGGCGATCCTTCTGCCGGCGAGCCTGCTTGCCTTCAGGTATGCGGTCCGGAAGGCGAAGATGGACGGGACGCTGGTGCACTACTGAGGTGGGGCGGAAAATCTCTTCGGGTGGGGTCGTTTCAGGGAGGGGAACTTGAAGGCCCCTCCCTGCATACTGCTCAAGAGCCAAAGACCTATCTCACAGTCTCCGCCTCCACCGAGGAAGTGAGGAGGAATGAAGTGTTATTTATAGTATCGATACCAAAAAAACCATTGCGGCGATTAAAACACCAACTACGGCGATTAAGTAATTTCTGTCCTTGTACCATGGCCGATTATCTTTTGCATTTTCGCTGGTATTTTGGGAATTTTCCACCTCAGGGTCAGGTGATACGTTTATTTTCTGATCATTACCCACCCCCTCGGCTATCTGCACCGTTGAATCTTCGATTACATATTTTGGCGTATTTTTTCCACTCATGGTGGCCACCTGTAAGATGTGGATTATTGAAAGCTGTCCGATTATGTCTTCGTTCTTAGCCTCCTCAAGCTTGCTCTTTGTATATTTTCTTAAATGCAAATCTTGAATCGAATCGCTCCAAACGTCTATATCCCCAAGCATATGATTAACTTTCTTCTGAACTTCTAGTTCATCGTAGGCTTTTTCAAGGGCGGATGCTGCATGTTTTTGTATTTTACAACCCAACTCCGCCTCTTGGGGGGTACCAGTCTTACAGATCTCTTCAGATTTGTCCCTGATGCCCTCGAGCAAGTTTTTTATCCGCTGATTGATTATCGGCAGCCCTCTCTTTATAATCTTAGTTGCCCACGGCGCACTTTCTTCGGTTTGGTCAAGAAGCTCTGCGGCTCGATCGCAGTATCGCCTATAAGAATTGAGATCGCATTTTGCAGCTTCAAGTCCCCTTTCCCGCAAACTTTGGGTTTCTTTCAAAGCATTCGAGAGATTCTCCACGGCTTCCAGCAGGTCTTCTTTGCTCTTCGATCCTTCAGATGCTTCTTTCGCCTCTGCCAGATATCTCAGTACCTCTGCTTCAGAGTCCTCCTTCTTGAAGGTAAGAACGTAGAACGACCGATAGAAGGGAAGGCAGAATTTTGCAGGATTAGAATCTTGGGCTTCTGTTGCAGATTTCTCAAAATATTTCAACGCGTTTTCTAGTTCTCGTTTAAAATCCTCTTCGCCCTTGGCTTCTGTTGCCCTAAAGATCGAGGCTCTGCCAAGAGAATGGTTTGCCGAAACCCTTACATCGCTATCAAGATCTTTTGACAAATTGATCATCGTTTTAAAGGCGGCGTCCTTATCGGGGACCTCAGATAAGACGGCGCTGAGAGCGTTAGAAGTTACCAATCGCACATTCCGGTCCAGATCGCCGGAAAGGTGATGCAAATCTTGCCACGCAGCGGCTTTGTCGGGAAGATAGGGGAAGGCTGAGCCAATGGCGTAGGCAGCCACCGATCGCACACCGCCTTCCAGATCGCCGGAAAGGCGATGCAAATCTTGCCATGCAGCGTTCTTATCGGGAAGATGGAAGAAGGCTGAACCAATGGCGTAGGCAGCCACCGATCGCACATCGCTTTCCAGATCGCCGGAAAGGCGATGCAAATCTAGCCACGCAGCGTCCTTATCCGGGACGTGAGGAAAGACATTCTCCAGACTAACTGCAGCATAATGTCTCACATCGTCGTCTTCGTCAGCGAATAGACTGATCAGATCTTGGTAGGCAGTTTCTTTGTTGGGAACATTGGAGAAAGCAACGCCAAGAGCAACGGCAGCACCCCATCTGACATAATGATTCTCGCTGCCTATTAAACGATGCAGATCTTGCTGGGCTAACTCTCTGTCAGAAACTTCGGAGAAGCTATCACCCAGAAAGACTGCAGCCAGTATTCTCACATCGTCGTCCTCGTCTCCAGAGAGACGGATCAGATCATGCCATGCAGCATCTTTGTTGGGAACGTGGGAAATAGCAACCCCAAGAGCTATTGCAGCCGCCCATCGCACATAGCTATCCTTGTCTCCGGTCAGACGATGTAAATCTTCCAAGGCATTGTATTTATCCGGAACCTGGGATAAGGCGATGCCAAGAGCTATGGCAACCTCCCATCGAACCTTCCTATCCTCGTCGCCAGTAAGCCGGTGCAGATCTTGCCAGGCAGTGTCCTTATCGGGAACGTGAAGGAACGTGGCACCAAGAGCATCTGCAGCCATCCTTCGCACAGAGCTGCTATCGTCGCTGGTCAGTCGAATCAGATCTCGCCAGGCTGCATCTTTGTCGGGAAGAATGACAAGATTAGTGCGTAATTGATTAACTGCCTCTATGCGGTCTTCGACTTTATCGCTTGTGGACTTTCGATGAATCTCCGCCTGGTCAACCAAATCCCTACACCAAAGACCCTATAGCAATCTTGCACTTAAAATTGTTTTTATACGCTTTGCAGCCGTTTAAGGTAGAGTGTGCCTTAGGGCCCTCACCTCATTCAGAAGCCGTCCCGTCAGCTTTCGGCCAACCCATCCTCTCGCGATTCCTTCTCCCACCAGATCTTGACCCTGATCGACGACGCGGGTAGGCTGAAGCCCCCGTTCTCCTCCTTGAGAACCCGGCCCAGGTGCTCCCACACGATCGCCTCCTGCTCCGCCGTCGAGATGCGGTACTGGTGGCGAAAGTGCTCCATCGCCTCCTCCATGCTGACAAAGCGCTGGCTGTGCTGCAGGCGGAAGGTCCTCACGTGGGGGTAGATCCCCATCTGGTAGAGGACGTTGTAGAGGACATCGCTCTTGGGGCCGGGAGTGTACTCTTTGCCGTGGAGCCTCGGCCAGAGGTCCCGGCAGTCCCGGTCCCAGTGGGTCTCTCCTGCGAAGTGGTAGAGGTAGATGTGGCCGCCTGTGGCGGCGGCAGCGATCATCTTCTCGATCGCCGCCCGGATGTCGGGCATCCCAAGGGAGAAGGAGGCGATCACCACGTCGTAGGGCGGGTCCAGGTCGTCGGCGACATTCACGTCCTCCCACCTCTTCTGGACGACATCGATGTTGTCCACACACTCCTCGGCCATCTTCTCCCGGAGGACGGAGAGCATCCCCTCGGCCGGCTCCACAACGGTGACGTGGGCCACCCTTCGAGCGAAGGGGATGGCGAGGGTTCCAGGGCCTGAGCCTATGTCGAGGACCCGCGACTCTGGGGTGATCTCGGTTCCCGCGATCGTCTCTTCGACGCGGCCTCGGTTCTCCTTGGACATGTTCCAGAACTTCAGGGCGCTCTCTCGGCTCTCCCAGATTTTGGCGCAGTCGCGGGCGGTGCTCACCTCCCGGCTCCTACGCATCTGGTCTTTCCATACCTCGTTCCAGTCGATTTCTGTCAATGGGTTTATCGTGATAATCACCTCGGATATCCCCGCCGCAATGCTGCCGCGCTTCGAACTGCTGCGGGCGGCGGGGGCGATGAGACAGATTTCGTGGCTGCCTCGCGGCCCGAAGGGCGCATCGGGCGGCCGTATGCTGCATATCTCCCATGTTTAAGATAAGGCCTTGAGCCGATGGGTGGCGATTAAACTTATCCTTTTCTGCATGGGAAATCCTCAGATTTTGCTGGTAATTCGCCTCCTTGCTTATGAGTTTTACTATAATATTTAACACTCGGATGGCCGAATATTGAAACTAAGGGTTGTTTAATAAAATTTCATGAGACGAATGATGCGAACATTTGTGATGATCATCGAACTTTTATTTTAAAGTGAATACCCCGCAGCTTGCAGCGGGGTGCGCTGTTTGACTAGACTGGGTGAAATTTCGTTTGGTTTTGGAAGAGATGTACGACAATAAGAGCGATAGAGGTGGTCTCCTTTTCCGAATTCGTCGGCCAGATCTGGTCTGGACAAACCTGATGATATATGGTCGTCAGGTTGGCCCGCCCAAAGCCGATGGCGAGGGACAGGATCAACGCTGCCAGCAGGATCTGCCTTGTGATCATGGGGATCGTTCCTCTTTTTTGGTAGTGGCGACTTTCTGGCGTAAAAAGATATTCTTTATGTTGGGGATCTTCGCATCCCGGAAGGCGCACTCAACAGATGAGGTCCTCCGGAGGTGAGAAGCGTCCGCCTTCTCCGGGGCCGTCCACCTATTATCCATCAATTCATGATCGCCTTTATCTCCAAAAGGGGGCGGTCGGCGACGTGGGCCGGGGGAAGCGCCAGGAGGAGCTGCAACAAGGGCGGCGGGAGAAGGCAGCCCAGCATCATGCCGCGCTCCCCAGCTTGATGCCACCATCGCCCACTGGTGCCTGGGTGCGGACAGCCAGTAGCATCAAGTCAAGCGCATTTGGAGTTCAGGTTCTACATCTCACCGGCCAGTTCCAGCACTGCGGCGCGCGTTTGGGCCGAGAGCCGAAAGCTCAGCCTCTCTAATCTGTCGATAGAAGGCCTAACTTCGCTTAAGATGCTAGCGCGTTTCGCGTTCAAGAGAAGGCAAAGGGTGCCAATGACAGGTATCCCCCTCACCTCGGCAACGCGGCGGGCAAGTTTGTCATCCAGGATAGCTATGGATCCAGGGATTTCAAGTGCCAACATCAGAACCTGCGTCTCTCCAGGTCCCAGATCAACTATAAGCGGCTGCGCAAGGGCGGTTGCTGGCGATCTTACCACAGCCCAAGAAAGATTGCACATCTCAGGAAGGTCGACTCCTTGCGCCGTTCCTTCGGCCAGCTCCTATTGAACTGCCGGAGGTACGAGGACCTTTCCAGCCAATGCCGGCAGGATTTCAAGCTTGTCGATCTGGTGTAAGTACTGAAGCGGAGAGGTATTGCAGATGACTTCAGTCAAGGCGAGCCTCTTTGTACAGTTCTTCCTTCGTCAGCTCGAATGTATCGATGCCGTACTCAGTCAGCCTTGAGAGGAAAACTGTGCGGGGAATGCCAGCCAGCCGGGCTGCAGCGCCTGAGGAGAGCCTACCCATCTCGAAGAGCTTGACTGCTGCTGCCATGCGCATCTCCCTGCCCAGCTCCTCAGGATCGAGCTTTAAAGCCAGAAGAGCTTCATCAGGAACGCGAAATACAATCTCGACCATACTTTCTCCGTTCTGCGTTGTCGCCTGGTCTTCCATCTGCTATAAACATCGGCAAGCATTTGCGGTGAACAAACGCCATGTTATCGTCCAATAGCAAATCTGATCAATTGCCTTGGAAGATCAAAGTGGGAACTATTTAACGTATTGTTGTTCTTGAGGGTTCAAATAATTTGTCCCGTGCACCTGTTTTTATACCTTCCAGGACACCGGGCTGGCTCGGCCATGTTGCAGGGGGCTTTGATCAGGCAGAGCACGACTGGGTGCGTGAGCTGTTATGCTTTGCTGCTCGCCGTGGTCCGAGATCCCCTCGGACGGTATTGCTCTCGGCATCGACCAAGATCCGCCAGATGTAAATGCGGTCCCGCCCGTCCGTGCCGAGGCGGTGGCGACGGTCGGCGTCTTCGAGGCCGAGGCTCCGGCGCTGGGGTGGAGGCTGACGGAATGGAGGTTCGTTGGTGAAGAAATCCTAATTAACCAGGCCGATATCCAAAGCTGACATCGTGACCCAAGAAAATCCCTCCCCCCGGCCCGAACCGCCCCTCGACCGTGCGCCCATCGCCACCATCGACGACGACGGGAACGCCTGCAGCCTTGAGGGCTCGGGCCTCGGCCTATTCGTGAACATCATGCGCATCAGCCAGCACTGGGGAAGGCCCGCCTTCTACGAGGGCCTCGACGAGAAGATGCAAGCAGAGGTGCGGCTCTGGGCCCGATCGTGTCCGGCCGAAGAGGACGATCCCGTGGCCCACCAAGTGAGGGCGTTCTGCAAAAAAATGCTGGACGAGTTCGAAGAGGGCGGAGACCTCTAGCCTTTTTCTTCAGCCCTTCGCCTTCACCAGACCTTCCCCGCAAGGCAGTACCGAAAAAGGAGCTTCAAAAGCGGCGCGTACTTCGGCTTCATGATGCCGGGATGGAGCAGGCCCCTCCAGACGAGCAGGGGGCTTGCGGTGAACTTCAGGCCGGGAAAGACCATACCGTTCATGGCGGTCCCAAGCCGGCATAGCTCATCGTTGGATAGGCCCGCAAGGGTGTCTCTTGCCTTCAGATGGAGGTCGGAGGCAACGAACTCCTTTCTCACCCTGGATTCGTACTCGATTCTTTTTGTCTCGCCTCTGAGGAACCGATCGATCGTCTCGGCGGCGATCCGGGCAGACCTCGCTGCCGGGTAGAGGCCGCCGCCGGTGAAGGGGTTTGTGAGGCCGCCAGCGTCGCCGATCAGGACGGCCCGTCCCTTCTGGAGCCTGGAGGCGACGCCCAGGGGTATGGCGCCCCCGTTCTTCTCGATGACCTCGCCCTCGATCTTGTACTTCGATATGAAGCTCTCCAGCGTTGGGACGGTGCCGAAACAGCCGACGTTGGCCGTGCCCCTCTCGTTCTTGGGGAAGATCCAGCAGGAGTAGGAGTTTTTGGGGCGAAGGTCATGGTCTAGGTAGGCATAGATGGCGTCGTCCTCGGGCCAGGTCATCTCCACCTGGGCCCCAGGGACGAGCCGATTTCTTTCGCCCATCGACTTTCCGACCCTCGATGCCGGGCCGTCGGCCCCGACGACGGTTTCGGCTTTGATCGTCTCTCCTCCTCTGAGGCGGACCTCGCCGGAGTCGGGGTCGACGCTTTCGACCTTCTGGCCGAGGGCGAGCTGTGCCCCCGACCGCTCTGCAAGCCCCAGAAGATGCTGGTCGAATCTGGGCCGATCGAGCATGTAGATGTCTCCCCTCACCCTGTAGCTCGCGTGGTTCGGGAAGACCACCTGGAGGTAGCGGGCCCTTCCTGTGATGAAGTCGCCGATCGCAGTTGAGAACTCCGGAAAGCACGCGCCAAAGAGCCCCTCTGCGCACTGCTTGGGGATGCCCACCACCTCCTTTCTGTCGATGAGGATGACTTCGTGTCCCATCTCCGATAGAAAGCGGGCCGCCGTGCTCCCGGCAGGACCCGCGCCCACCACCGCCACCGAATACACGCCGTCCTCCTCCACCTCTCATGAGATCAAACTTTCGATTTGGCGGCGGGACCCGAAGAGTTTATGGTCTGAAAGTTCGTCCCAGGAACTATGAGCATCGCCCGTCTCCTCAGATCTAAGCCCAAACCCAGAATCGCAGAGAGTCCTCCGGTGGACATTCTGGAGCTGAAGAAGGAGCCCTACTACATCGTCGCCTCTGTCGAGGTGGGCAACAGCACCACCAAATGCATCCTCACCGCCACCAACATGAAGAACGGCCAGACCCGTATCGTCAACAAGACGGTGAAGATGACCCGCGACGTCAGGGGATCGAAACCCGGGGAGGAGGTCTTCGCCCGGACCCTCTGCGGCACCCCCCTCACCAGGGAGGCGGTCTCGGAACTGGTGCGTGACACCCTCCTCGAAAGCCACGCGAAAGCGAGGCTCTCCATCAAAGACGACCTGAACTTCGTCGTCCGATCGACGGGCGTCGTCGCTGGCTTCTCCTCGCCAGACGAGGTTGGAACTTTCATCCAGGCGCTCGCCGACGGCTGCCTGATAGCCGGGGTCCCGCCGAGGCTCATGACACCGGCGATGTCGATCCACAACATCCCCGACAGGTTCAGGCCCTACAGCCTGATGGAGAAGATCGTCTTCAACGGGCCGGTCGCCTCGGTCTTCCCGCCGCAGGGCTCGACCGGCGTTGAGATAGTGGCCAACGAGATGGAGGGGGAGCTTGCCACCGCCGGGATAAAGGAGGGGAGCAAGTGGACCGACGTCGATTTTCGAAACCCCTGCCTCTCCCTCGACTTCGGAACGACCCTCGATGGCAGGATCACCTCTGGGGAGCTTCCCTACTCAAACACCATCGGAAACTTCTGCGGCCTTGCAGGAGCGATACCCGACGCCCTGATTCAGGGGACGGGCCTCGTCGATCCCGAGACCGGAACCACCCTCGACCTCTTTGAGGGAAAGAAGGTCAAGATCGACAAGACTGCGAGAGACTACGCGAGGGTGATCGACGAGCACATCAGAGTCGAGAGGGTTCCCATCGGCAGGACCAGGTACGGAAGCGTCCCCGTAGACCCCGCGGCCGCCCAGAAGATCGGGGTCGTCCTCATAGGCTGTGACGTCGGCGAGAACGGAAGCCAGCTCAACAAGCTCGCCCAGATAGGAAGGGAGATCCACCAGGAGAAGGGGCTCAAGACCCTCTTTGGAGCCATCGACGTCGCCGCGGCCCACACTGCCAGGCGTCTCGTCGAGGCGGCGATCGAGGCGGGCCTCGTCACCGGAGAGACGGCCATAGGCATCACCGGCAGGGCCGGGATCAGCGGAAGCAAGCCCGACCTGATCCTGGAGGAGATCGGAAAGCTCAACCTCTACGACCAGCCCGAGAAGAACATAGTCTTCGTCGACGACGGCCTCGCCAGGGGCGCGGCGGTGATGGCGAGATGCATGAACTCCATGGGAACTCCGAAACACCCCATGGGGGGCCTCAGAGGTGGAGGTTGCATCCTCAAGAAGAGGATCGATTATGAGTCGAGAACCTGACCAGGCGCCGGGATGCAAAACTTGCGAGATATAGAAGCGAACGTCGGGATGATAGAACCACGGAATGCGGGGAGGATCGGCCCTTGAGTAGGCTTGATGAAAGAGAGGCACTGGATGCTTCCTCATCAAAAGAAGGCGAGGAGAACAGGTTGACCAGGCTCTACCCAAAACCCCTGGAGGGGGAGAAGATACCGATATCTTTCCTCGGCGCGGAAAAAAGAAGGATCGGCTGGTCGCCCGAGGATGGAAAGAGCGTCCAGATCAATGATGAGACCGACGTTGATTCTCTGAAACGGGTCCGGGAGATAAACGTGGTCCAGATCTTCAACTGGCTCACCGGAAGGGAGGTACTGATCGAGCTGCCCGACCGCGAGATGGAAGAGCTCCTGACCCTTCTAGAAGCAAAGAACGGAGAGCAGCTCGTCTATTCGAGGGAGAAGGTGAAGGGAAAGCTGAAGCCCAGATTCGACCTCGACGAGCAGGAAGAGCCGCGCCAATGGCTCCTCTCGGAACGGCTCAAAGATTGAACGGTGCCGCAGTCCAGAAAAGGTTTATCTTCTATAAGCTGAGATGGGCAGCGGTCCGGAATGTGACCCTGAGTGGTCGAACTGGACCGAGGTGAAGCGATTGAAGTCTTTTTATGCATACATCCGCGACGCGTGGAAGACCCCCGACGAGAGCTACGTCGGCGAGCTGAGACAGGAGAGGCTCGTTGAGTGGCGGCGGGAGAATACCGTCCAGAAGATCGAGCGTCCGACGAGGCTCGACAGGGCTCGCGCCTTAGGCTACAAGGCCAAGCAGGGCATAACCGTGGTCAGGGTGAAGGTCAGGCGCGGCGGCCGCAGAAAGTCCAGGTACATCCGTGGAAGGCGTACCAAGCACATGGGAATGCACAAGATCACCCCAGGAAAGAGCCTCCAGAGGATCGCCGAGGAGCGCGCTGGCCGAAAGCACCCCAACATGGAGGTTTTAAACTCCTACTGGGTCGGACAGGACGGAAAGCAGAAGTGGTACGAGGTCATCCTCGTGGACCCGAACCATCCGGCCATAGCCTCCGACTCTGACCTCGCCTGGATCAGGGGCGGCAGCCACGTCGGCAGGGCGAACCGGGGCAAGACCAGCGCCGGAAAGCGCGGCAGAGGCCTTAGAAATAAGGGGATCGGAGCGGAGAAGGTCCGTCCCAGCATAAGGGCCAACGAGAACAGAGGAAAGTGATTTGATTCACAGGGTGACCTTTCGAGCCTTCGTCGCCTCCACCGAGGGCGAGGAGAAGGTGAGAGAGGCTCTATCCCTCTTCGTCCCGCTGGAGTCGATATCCGAAACCCGCGTCGTCGGTCATCACGGAAACGAGATCCTGATCTTAAGCTCCACCCTCAAGAAGAAAGAGGGGCTCAAATTCTTTGACCATCTCAGGGAGACCCTCCCGGAGGGCGATATGGCGCGGCTTCGCAGTGAGGCGGACCAGAGGGTGGACGACGAGTGCAACCTCCACTTCCGCCTGGACAAGCAGGCCGCCTACAAGGGCGAGTTTCATCTGACAGATTCCGGTGACGCGATCTCAGTCTCCGCTCATCTGGAATCTTATCCCGCCAGGCGGGAGAAGGCGGTGAAGGTCGCCGGAGACCTTTTATGAACTTTTACGAGTGCAACCTCCACACCCTCCCGGACGGCTCGGACTCCCCCAGCAGGATGGCCCTCGCCGCAAAACGGCTCGGCTACTCAGGGATCATAATCTGCAACCACACGACAACCGGCCGGGCCTTCGGCTTTGATGCTGCAAAGCTTGTGGGCGGGATCGAGGTCGTCTTCGGCGCCGAGATCGTGGCGACCGACCAGAGGGCCCTTCACACCAAGGCCGCCTCCCTCCGGGATAGGTCTGACTTCCTCGCGGTTCACGGAGGCGATGAGAAGATCAACCGGGCGGCCTGCGAGGATCCTAATGTAGACCTGCTCGCTCACGCCCACGAGGGAAGGGCTGGCATCGGGGTGGCGGCGGCCAAGGCCGCAAGGGACAACCAGGTGGCGATAGGTCTGGACCTCGGCCCCATGATAAGGCTCCGGGGCGCAGCCAGAGTCAGGTGGATGGAGCTGGTGAGAAGGGACCTCGACCTGATCAGGAAGTTCGATTTGAACCTCATGATTTCCACCGGTGCCAAGTCTCACCTGGACCTGCGGTCCCCCCGGGATCTAGTGGCCCTGGCGTGTCTTTTTGGCCTGGAAAGGGAGCGGGCCGTTGAGGCCCTCGCCCTCCCCGAATCGATCCTCGCCCTCAACCGGAGAAGATGGGCGTCTGTGGGGGTGGAGCTCCTTTGAGAAGCTGGCTTCCGGTCCTCCGGGATCGGAGAAGGTACATCGCCTTCGAGCTGGAGGTCGAGGACCGGGTCAAACGGGGAGATCTGATCGGAGAGATCCGGGCAGCTCAGACATCACTTTTCGGCGACCTCGGCGCAGCCGAGAACCGGCTGAGGATTATCTCCTTCGACGGGAGGTTCGGCCTTCTCCGCTGCACCCATACGAGGACTGAAGAGTGCAGGGCGCTTCTTGCCACCGTGAACTCGGTGGGGGGAACAAGATCTGCGATTAGGGTCAGAGGGATTTCAGGTTCCATCAAAGCTGCGACAGAAAAGTATATACCGCAATCGATCTTACAGCCCGACGAAAATAAGAGAAGAGTCGATTTAGGTCCAGTTTCTGGATCTGTGGCGCGCGTTATTGGTCGGGAGATCGACCTCTGTCCAGACGACCGGAAGATGACTGAAGGATCAGGCACACGATACGTGGGACTGACCTCTTTTGATTTATGCGGAGAGGATATTGATGCAGATGGCACCTCAGATGGGTTATGATAGGGCTATAACGGTATTCAGCCCCGACGGGCGGCTGTTTCAGGTGGAATACGCCCGCGAGGCCGTTAGGAGAGGCACCACCGCCGTGGGCATAAAGGCGGTCGACGGTGTGGCGGTCCTGGTGGACAAGAGGATAACCAGCAGGCTGATGGAACCCGAGTCCATAGAGAAGATATTCCAGATCGACCAGCACATAGGCGCCGCCACCTCGGGCCTCGTCGCCGATGCGAGAGTTTTGATCGACAGGGCCAGGGTGGAATCTCAGATAAACCGGCTCGTCTACGACGAGAGCATAGGGGTCGAGGTCCTGGCCAAGAGGATCTGCGACTTCAAGCAGACCTACACCCAGTACGGAGGTGTCAGGCCCTTCGGAACGTCGCTGCTCATTGTTGGTGCCGACGACACTCGGGTCAGGCTCTTTGAGACAGATCCAAGCGGCGCCCTTCTCGAGTACAAGGCCACAGGGATAGGTGCGGGCCGGGCCGCCGTGATGGAGATCTTCGAGGAGAAGTACCGGGAGGACATGAACTGCGATCAGGCGATACTCCTGGGCCTTGAGGCCCTCTACAAGGCCGCCGAGGGAAAGTTTGAGGCCTCCACCACCGAGATAGGGGTGATCAAGCTCGACGAGAAGCTATTCAAGAAGCTTGAAGAGGAGGACGTAGCGGCTCGGGTGGAGGAGATGAAGTCTCAGATCGGCGGTGAAGGTGAAGGAGAGGCTTGAGGATGGTCACCCTGGAGGAGGCGGTGACGGCCAGGCTCAAGACCCACGGCGTGGTCTTCGAGGTTCTGGTGGACCCTGAGGGCGCTCTGTCCTTTCGTCAGGGTGACGAGGTGGACGTAGAGAAGATCCTGGCCGCAGATGACGTCTTCGAGAACGCCAGCCGTGGCGACAGAAGCTCCGAGGAGGATCTGACTAAGGTCTTCGAGACGACCGACGTTGTGACGATAGCTGCGAAGATCATCAAAAAGGGCGAGATCCAGCTCACGGCAGAGCAGAGAAAGAGGATCATAGAGAACAAGAGAAGGCAGGTCGTCAGCTTCATCGCGATGAACGCCATCAACCCCCAGACCGGGACCCCCCACCCCCCTATCAGGATCGAGCGCGCCATGGAAGAGGCCCGCGTCAACATCGATCCCACAAAGTCCGTCGAAGAGATGGTCAACGTCACCATGAAGGCCATAAGGCCGATAATACCGATAAGGTTCGAAGAGGTGGACGTGGCCGTGAAGATACCGCCGGCGTATGCCCCCAAGGCCTACGGCGAGATCGCCACTTTCGCAAAGTTACAAAAAGAGCAGTGGCAGAACGACGGGTCGTGGGTCGGTGTGATTCGGCTTCCGGCCGGGCTTCAGGACGAATTTTACAGCCTGGTCAACCGACTCTCCAAAGGCGATGCCGAGACGAAGCTATTGAAACGATGACGATTTGATCGAGGATTTTGGAATGGATCGTATGGACCGTAACGTGGTTGTGCCAGGTGACCTCCTCTCGGATGACCCTAAAAAGGCGGGAGAAGGCACTTACGTAAAGGACGGGAAAGTCTGCTCGCTCCTCTACGGAATGGCCAGCAGCTACAAGGATAAGGTGCGAGTGATACCCCTGGCCGGAAAGTATGTGCCCTCCCCGGGAGATGCGGTGATAGGCACCGTGCAAGACATCGTCTTTTCAAACTGGATTGTCAACATAAACTCGCCTTACGAGGGCCTCCTCCACATATCCGAGCTGCCGAGAAAGATAGAGATGAACGAGATGTCCAAGTATCTGCGGATAGGTAGCTCCGTGATGATCCGTGTCAAGGACGTCGACTCCACCATGAAGGTCGAGCTCACCTTGAACGATAGGAGGCTTGGCATCCTGACGAGAGGAAGGGTGGCGGAGATAAGCCCTACCAGGGTTCCAAGGCTGATCGGGAAGGGCGGCTCCATGATAAACATGCTGAAAAAGGAGCTGAACTGCAACATATTCGTGGGGCAGAACGGCAGGATCTGGGTCGACGGAAACGACGACGACATGGATCTGGCCCTGAAGACGATATTAATCATAGAGAAAGAGGCTCACACCACGGGGCTCACCGACAGGATACTGGAATTCTTGAGGGCGGAGAAAGAGGCCAGAAGTTGATCGGCATGGATGATAAGTTATCATTTTTCAAAAATGGAGTTAGGCTCGACGGGAGGCGGCCCGATGAGCTTCGGCCCATCAAGATAGAGGTGGGCGTGCTCGAGAGAGCCGACGGTTCGTGCTACATGGAGATGGGCGGCAACAAGGTGATAGCGGCCGTCTACGGGCCCAGGGAGGTACACCCACGCCACCTCCAGGAGGCCACCCGGGCGATAGTTCGGTACCGGTACAACATGGCCTCCTTCTCGGTGGAGGAGAGAAAACGACCAGGTCCCGACCGGCGGAGCAACGAGGTTTCCAAGGTCAGCAGAGAGGCGCTGGAGCCCGTCATACTGACGTCTTACTTCCCAAAGTCGGTGGTGGACATCTTCGTCGAGGTGCTTCAGGCGGACGCCGGCACCAGGACAGTTGGGATTAACGCCGCCTCGGTGGCTCTTGCAGACGCAGGAATCCCGATGAAAAGCCTGATATCCTCCTGCGCCGCCGGCAAGGTCGATGGCGAGGTCGTCCTCGACCCCATGAAGCTCGAGGACAACTTCGGGGAGGCGGACGTTCCGATAGCCATGACCCCGAACGGGGATATCACCCTCCTCCAGATGGACGGGCGGCTGACCACAGAGGAGTTCCGAAAAGCCCTAGAGACGGCGAAGGTCGGGTGCGAGCAGATATACGAGATCCAGAGGAAGGCTTTGGTCGATCGGTACAGCCACATGGAAGAGCCGGAGAGTTGCAACGAGGCCGTGGCGGAGGGAGAAATATGAGTGACGAGGTCATGTCGGAGATCCGGAAGGACTACCTCTACCACCTGGTTCTGAAGGGAGAAAGGGCTGACGGCAGGGCTTTCGACGAGTATCGAGAGATCGTTCTCGAGACGGGACCGATAAGAAAGGCAGACGGGAGCGCCCTTGTAAAGCTTGGAAAGACCCAGGTGATGGTGGGCGTAAAGATCCAGCCGGGAGCACCCTTTTCGGATACTCCCAACAAGGGTGTCATAATTACCAACGCTGAGCTTGTGCCCCTAGCCTCGCCCAACTTCGAGCCGGGACCACCCAACGCGATGGGGATCGAGCTTGCCAGGGTCGTCGACAGAGGCGTCAGAGAGTCAGGCGCCATCGACCTTGAATCCCTCTGCATCACGCCTGGGGAGAATGTCTGGATAGTATTCATAGACGTTCACGTCCTCGACGACTGCGGAAATCTCATGGACGCCTCGAGCCTTGGGGCGATCGCGGCTTTGATGACAGCAAAGGTTCCGGCCGAGCAGTACGGCCTAGGCGAGGACTATCCTCTGCCAGTGAAGGACTTGCCAGTGGCCACGACGGCCGTCGAGTTCGGTGATGCCATCATGTTCGATCCCGACACCGACGAGGAGTCGGTGGCGGACACGAAGCTCACGGTTATAACGACCGCCGATGGGTCGGTGTGCGGAATGCAGAAGAGCGGCACCGGATTTACAAGCCAGGATCACATCTACCGCATCGTTGATATAGCATGTGAGAGGGCTAAGGAGATCCGGGAGAAGTTTCTGGAAGTATAAATCATGGTCAAGAAGTTCAAGAAGGGCAGGAAGACCAGGTCCGCTGGAAGGTTTGGGCCGAGGTACGGGAGAAAGATCCGAAAGCTGGTCGCAGATATCGAGGAGAGGAGCAAGAAGAGATACGACTGTCCTGTCTGCGGGCGGATGCAGGTGAAGAGGGAGGGAACCGGCATCTGGAGGTGCACCAAGTGCGGTCACACCTTCGCCGGAGGAACCTACATACCCGTAACTAGCGTCGGACAGTCCGTGGCCAGGTCCGTCAAGAGGGCTGTGGAGGCTGAGTAAAGTGGCCTACAGGTGCACCAGATGCAAGAAGACCGTGGAGGTTGACTACGAGTACAGCGGCATCAGGTGTCCCTACTGCGGCCATCGGATCCTCATGAAGGAGAGGCCCACCACCGTCAAGAGGATGAAAGCGGTCTGATGCGGTTCACCACCTCGAGAAGGCCCTCGCCAGGAACGAGAAGGCTCGCCAGAATTTTGGCTGGCTTTCTTGGCGCTGGCTACATGACCCGAGGCAAGTCCGGCCTCGACGACGAGGAGGTCTGGATGGTGGTCGTCGAGGGACACGGAAACCCCATGGGCCTTGCTCGAAGGCATTGTGGCGAGGAGAAGGTCCTTCGTTTTGCGCTCTCCGTCGAAGGCGAATCGAAGAGGCTGAGGATGAACAGGTCCGTTGTGGTGGGCACCGGGAAGGCCGCCCGCGATCTGGCGGAGTTCTTCGGTCTCGACTGGGCGTCCGAGGGCGCGGCCGAAAGGGTGATCCGGGTCGGAGACGGTCGGATCGATTTCGTCGACGGCGAAGACTTGATACTCAGGCTGAATATATGAAAGGCCGCGCAGATCTCGTATTCGAGGTGGATGACCCGGAGAGGGTCTATGAGGCCCTCGCTCCCGAGGCCGAGGACCAGGTCCAGAGGAGCGAGATCCGGCTTGAAACCTGCGAGGAGGGGATCCGTCTATGCATCGAGAGCGAGGACGTGGTATCCCTCAGAGCCGCCCTGAACACGTGGATCAGATTGGTCAAGATAGCAATGGAAATGGTGTTGGTATGAGCGGCGAATTGCCACCCCAGGTACAGAACCAGATAGCACAGCTCCAGCAGCTCCAGCAGCAGGCTCAGGCGCTGTTGGGCCAGAAAAGCCAGATAGAGATGATCCTCCGGGAGACGGAGTCCGCGGTCAAGGAGCTGGAAGCGAGCTCCGAGGATGCGGTTATTTATAAGAGCGTGGGTGAGGTACTCTTCAAGGCCGATCGGGCCAAGCTGATCGAAGAGTTCAAGGACAAGAAGGAAGTCCTCGACCTGCGGCTGAAGACCCTCGCAAAGCAGGAAGAGCGGATTCAGAAGCGGTTCACTCAGCTCCAAGAGCAGCTTCAGCAGTCCCTGGGCCAGAAGGTTCCAGAGGCAGCCTGAAATTCGATTTCGGTCATGTAGCGGGCCCGTGGCTTAGCCAGGATATAGCACCGGGCTTCTAACCCGGGGGTCGTGGGTTCGAATCCCACCGGGTCCGCCTGCTACTTAAATTTTCGAGATAACCGGGATTTTTCGAGGCGACTAAAATGTGCGAGCTATCCGTTTACATGAAGGACAGCAAAGAGATCCTGATGGAGGGCGTCGTCGTCCTCGTCACAAAAGGCGACAAGGTCCAGATGGAGGACATATTGGGCAGGACGAAAGAGGCCTCCGGCAGGATCGTCGAGGTGAACATCTCCAGCCAGAAGGCGTTCTTGGAGCCAACTTAGAGGGCACGTAGGCCGGAATGACAATCTCTCCGGTTTTTGACCTCCGACGATGTGGGTTTTGGAAAATATGGGGATAGGGCGTCCCTAGACCGCACTACTGTTGGTAATACACCTATTTTATCGGGCTGAACTTGATCACCCTGTCGTAAAGGATCTCGTCGTAGCTCGAACTCACCGTCATATTTTGCTCCAAATACCCCCTGAACCCCACATATGCCGGCTGATCAAGCTCAATCCCATAGGCTTTGACGCCCGACGGTATCTCCAGACAGTCCGGATCTCCGCCGCAGCTGCGAGCCACCTTCCAAACGTAGAGGAGCTCTGCGTCGGGATTCTCCGGCAGATATTCTTCCGCAGTGCCCGAAAGGTCCTGGCTGTTGACACAGCCCACTCCGTTCAGGATATCTGCACCGTAGAGGGCAAAGTTCGAATAGGTGGCCTTTCCCGTCGCCGCGTGGTTGACGCCGTAAACTATCAGGAATTCGTTGGGATCGTCGCCCAGGGTGAAGGGCGTGGTGTTGAGATAGAACGTGTCTCGATTGGAGCCGAAGACGTTAACCCCTCTCTGGATGCCGTCGTATCCCTGTGCAGGGGTGTAAAGCCAGACATGGGTCTCCAGCTCGGTCGACCCCAAATCGCCGTATCTGTCGAGGATTGCCCGTCTCAGCTCGTTTAGGTCTGGCATCAGGTCCAGCTCGCTGGCGTTCCCGGTGCCACGGACCCTCAGATCGGGCACTTTGTAGGGATCGAGCGTTGCTGGCTCTGCGGGAGTTATTCGAAGGACGGTGCCCAGAGGATCGCTTACATAAGCCTCGCCTGCAAGCTCGTCTTTGAAGAAGTTCACGCGGATGACGAAGGCGAAGGTGTCTGAGCTGTTGTCAAGGCCCATATTCAATATGGATGAGGGGATCACGTCGGTGTTCATGATGGGTGGGGGATACCCTGCCGACCCAGCCGCGTTTCGTACGCGTTCATCGATGCCCTTGTCGGCGGTGGAGATGATTAGCGTGGTCTGGTTGAACGGATCGCCATCGCCGCCATCCGGCGTTCCTTCCGTCTTTACCGTCTTCAGGTTCAGCGCATCTCCCAGATCTCCGAAGATCCGCTTATATATGCCTTCGTTGGGATAGAATTTGTCAAATACGTAGCTTCGATAGCTGAAGTAGCTGCACTCGGGGGGAGTTTTGCCGATGTAAACCACCGCTTCATCCGGCCCGAGGTGCCAATCCACCGCCAATCCTCTGGGAGTTTCGAGGAGGCTCCTTCCCGTCTGTCCTGGCCCCGGCGGCAACCAGAAAGCGACGTAAGGCGTGGCAGGGTTATTGCCGAAGCAGCTTCGTATAAAGCCTTTATTATATAAGCTGATGATGTCGAAATAGCTCAAATTTCCTTCTTGTACAGTCAAACTGGCGGCGGCGGGCCCGTCCTTCCGATCGGCTTTCCCGCCTGGCTGGGCCTGGCCTGCTCCAGTCGACGCGCCTCCCGGCGCCGTCGTCGTCACCCGTCCTGAGATCTCGCACGCCATCGAAGTTCCCGGAGAAGGGAGGGAGATCACCTCATCTCCCGCAGGGATTCGAGCGCCCGGTCGACCCGCC
>Ga0265594_1000291_pt1 | contig 41177 bp, 27 predicted proteins | sample saktaG_11_FD_190147 | JGI IMG/M metagenome (GOLD analysis project Ga0265594, IMG submission 190147) | Saline water microbial communities from Sakinaw Lake, British Columbia, Canada - sak_2011_5_24_80m | ecosystem: Environmental > Aquatic > Non-marine Saline and Alkaline > Saline ... | reverse complement strand
CTCAAGGATGGCCGCATCGCATTCACAGAGAACTTCAAGCCCGACAGACTCTGGGACATCCATACGCCCCAAAACACTTACCACCTCAATCTCTCGCTGCTGGAAGCAGGCGGCAAGGTTCTCGATGCCAGTGACCCCGTACGTTTCGGCTTCCGCGAGCTCTGGATCGACGGCCGGGACTTCTTCCTGAACGGCACGCGCATCTTTCTATCCTGCGTGCCGCTGGACAATGCCCAGCTTGGCGCCGCAATGGCCGGTTACGAGTCTGCCCGCGAGAGCATGGAGCGGCTCAAGAGTTTCGGAATCAACTTCGTCTATACCCACAACTACGGCTGCCAGCCGGGCTCCCATCTGAGCTTTACCGAGATACTCAGAGCCGCCGACGACGTGGGGATGCTCGTTGCCTTCTCCCAGCCGCACTTTTCCCATTACGACTGGGAGATGCCCGACGCCGACAAGGCAAACGGCTACGCACGGCACGCAGAGTTTTATGTGCGGGCAGCGCAAAATCATCCATCGGTCATATTCTACTCCATGAGCCATAACGCGACCGGATACAGCGAAGACATGAATCCGGACATGATAGATGGAATCCAGAATCCTCGCGACACGTGGTCTTTGAGGAATGCCGGGCGCGCTTTGCGTGCCGAAGCAATCGTAACGAAACTGGACCCGGGCCGTATCGTTTATCATCACGCCGGGGGAAATATAGGATCGATGCACACGAGCAACTTCTATGCGAACTTCGCCCCGATCCAGGAGATGTCCGACTGGTTCGAGCACTGGGCGACGGTGGGCGTCAAACCGCTTTTCACGTGCGAGTACAGCGTGCCCTTTCCCTGGGACTGGACGATGTACCGCGGGTGGTACAAGGACAAAAGGGAGTTCGGCAGCGCGGTCGTGCCGTGGGAGTTCTGCCTGGCGGAATGGAATTCTCAGTTCTTCGGAGACCGTGCCTTCCGCATCAGCGAGATGGAGAAAAGAAACTTACGCTGGGAGGCCGAGCGGTTCCGGTCCGGCACGCTCTGGCACCGATGGGATTATCCCCACGCTGTAGGTTCGAACATCTTCGCCGAACGCCAGGACGTATACGCGATGTACTTCACCGACAACTGGCGTGCTTTTCGCGGCTGGGGGGTCTCGGCAATCTCCCCGTGGTCTCACGGGCATTACTGGACTCTCCGCGACAGCGTCGACAAGAGCCGCAAGGATTTGCAGGTTGACTGGGAAAACCTTCAGAGGCCCGGATTCAGCCCGGACTACATCGGACAGCAATACGAGCGGATAGACCTGGCTTTCGAGCAATCGGACTGGATTGCCACAGTCGCAGCACAGGCACTGATTCGCCATAACCGTCCGCTGCTGGCGTATATCGGCGGCAAGCCGGCGGCCTTTACGAGCAAGGACCATAATTTCCTGCCGGGCGAGACTCTCGAAAAACAGCTCATCGTTATAAATAACTGCCGGCAAACCGTTACCTGCGATTGCGAATGGTCGTTCGAACTGCCAGGGACAATCGCCGGCAAAAAGCAAGTCACCGTACAGACAGGCCGGCAGCAACGGATTCCGCTGCGCTTCGAATTGCCCGCTGAAACGGCCCCCGGCAAGTATCAGCTCAGAGCAACCTTCAATTTCAGCACCGGCGAGACTCAGACCGATTCGTTCTCGATAGATATCATGCCGCAGCCGCAAGCTGTCCGGGTGGACAGTAAGATTGCGCTATTCGATCCGAACGGACAGACCGGAAAGCTGCTGGACGGGATGGGAATCCGGTACAAGCCCGTGGATGCGAAAACCGACCTGGCGGCGTACGAGACCCTCATAGTCGGCAAATCCGCTTTGACTGCCGAGAATCCGGCGCCGGATATAACGCGCGTGCGCGATGGCCTTAAGGTGCTTATGTTCGAGCAGACCACGGACGTGCTGGAGAAACGGTTCGGATTCCGCGTGGCCCAGTACGGCTTGCGGCAGGTCTTCAGGCGTGCAGCCGATCATCCGCTCCTGGCCGGAATCGAAACCGAGAACCTGTGCAACTGGCGCGGCGAGGCGACAATCCTGCCCTCGCGTCTGAAGTACGAGATGCGGCCCCGCTATGGCCCGACCGTCCAGTGGTGCGGCATCCCCGTAACGCGGCTCTGGCGTTGCGGCAATCGCGGCAACATCGCCTCCGTGCTCATCGAAAAGCCCTCGCGGGGCGATTTTCTGCCGATCCTCGACGGCGGCTTCAGCCTTCAGTACAGTCCGCTGATGGAGTGCCGCGAAGGCAATGGAATGATGCTCTTCTGCCAGATAGATATCACCGGGCGTACTCAAGACGACCCGGCGGCTCAGACGCTGGCCGGGAATATCCTCACGTACGTATCGGCCTGGAAACCGGCTCCGAGGCGGCAGGTCATCTACGTCGGCGATCCCGCCGGCAGACAGCACCTCGAATCCGCAGGTATAGCCCTGACTTCCTATGACGCCGGAAGCCTGTCCGCCAACCACGTTTTGATTGTCGGACCGGGCGGCGGACAAATGCTCGCAAGGGACGCCGCTGCCATAGCCGACTGGCTGACGGCCGGCGGCAACCTGCTGGCGGTCGGACTCGACGAGCAGCAGGCAAACGCATTTTTGCCGCTGAAAGTCCGCATGAAGGAGGCCGAACACATCTCGGCTTATTTTGAGCCTTTCGGCTTCAACTCCCTGTTTGCGGGAGTCGGGCCGGCCGATGTGCACAGCCGGGAGCCGCGAAATCTGCCGCTCGTCTCGTCAGGTGTATCAATCATCAGCGACGGCATTCTGGCCGAGGCGGAAAACTTTAATATCGTCTTCTGCCAGCTCGCACCGTGGCAGTTCGACAGTAAGCAGCCGCAAAATGTCAAGAGAACATTCCGCCGGACCAGTTATCTTCTGGCGCGCCTGCTGGCCAACATGGGAGCAGCCGGCTCGACCCCTGTTCCGGAGCGGTTCGGCAGCCCCGTGGACACGTCTAAAGACGAGAAACGGTGGTTGGAAGGCCTCTATCTGGATGTGCCGGAAGAGTGGGACGACCCTTATCGATTCTTCCGCTGGTAAGCATCATAAAAGCTTGATATTTCAAAAATAATCGCTATGCTTGTATATATAAGTAATAAGGTGAATTTCTTACTTTAAGGAGTAACTGTCATGGCAAATCAATTCACTCGCAGAGATTTCATCAGGACGGGTACTATGGCCGGCCTGGGAATGGCAGTGGGTAGTGTGGTGCTTTCAGGTTGTAAAAGTGCCCAGACTCGTTCCGATGCCGCGAGTATGATCGGGTATAATCCCGGCGCTAAGGATCTGATTAAAGTCGGTTATGTCGGCATCGGCAATCAGGGTTCGGGGCACGTCAACAATCTATTGAAAATTGAAGGCTGTCAGATCACGGCAGTCTGTGATATTCGTCCAGAAAGGGTCAAATGGGCCCAGAGTCAGATTGTCAAGGCCGGTTTTCCCGAACCGAAGGGATACACGGAAGGCGATCTGGATTTCGAGCGAATGTGCGCCGAAGAAGACCTGGACCTGGTTTACAACGCCGCCCCGTGGCGATGGCATACGCCGATTTGTTTAAGTGCGATGAAAAACGGAAAACACGCCGCCTCCGAAGTAAATGTCGCTCTTTCCGTGGAAGACTGCTGGAAACTGGTCGAGGTCTCGGAAAAAACCCGCAAGCACTGCGTAATGCAGGAGAACTGCTGCTACGACTTCACCGAGATGGTGGTTATGAATATGATCGCCCAGGGCCTGTTCGGCGAGATAATGCACGGCGAATGCGGCTACCTGCACGATTTGAGGGGCCTGAAAATCCATCCGACTTTTTACCAGGGGATGTGGCGGGCGCACCAGTCGCTCAAACGCAACGGCAACCTCTATCCGACCCACGGAATCGGGCCGATGGCCTGGTGTATGGACATTAACAGGGGCGATGCGTTCGATACCCTTGTTTCCATGACTACAAAATCGATCGGCCTTAATGAGTTCGCAGATAAGAAATACGCCGAGGCCAAAACCCAAGAGGACAAGAAATTCTACAGCGAATGGCAGAACCGCAAATATGCTCTCGGCGATGTCAATATCACGCTGATAAAAACAAAACTGGGCAAGACGATCATCTGTAAGCACGACACAAACCTGCCGAGGCCCTACAGTCGCGATTTCATGGTGCAGGGATCGAAAGGGCTTGTCCGCAAGTACCCCGCCGAGCATATTTACATCGAGGGTCTCAGCCAGGGCCACAGTTGGGAAGCGTCGGGCGCTTACCGTGACAAATATGAACACCCTGTCTGGAAGGCCATGAATGAGAAGGCCAAAGGCGCCGGCCACGGCGGAATGGACTTTATCGAAGACTATCGCCTGATTACAGCCCTGCGAAAAGGGATATCGCCGGACATCGACGTCTATGATTCCGTGGCATGGAGCGCCATAATCCCGCTTAGTGAAAAGTCCATCGCCGAGGGAAACATGCCCGTTAAATTCCCCGACTTTACTCGAGGCAAGTGGAAAGAGTCGCGGCAGTTGGGTGTGTCGAACTGGCTCGTATGACAACATGCCCTGAATAAAGGAAACTTAATGAAACCGACACTATTAATTCTGGCTGCGGGTATGGGAAACCGCTACGGCGGGCTTAAACAGATCGATCCAATCGGGCCTAACGGCGAGATTATCATCGACTATTCAATCCATGATGCGATTCGCGCCGGATTCGGCAAGCTGGTATTCATCATCCGACATTACTTCGAAGACGACTTCAAGAAGAAAATCGGCAACAAGTTTGACGGGCTGGTCGAAACAGCTTACGCCTACCAGGAGCTGGATGCCGCCCTCGAAGGATTCGCCCTGCCGCCCGATCGCAAGAAGCCCTGGGGCACGGGCCACGCGACCCTGCTGGGCAGAGATTTCATTGACGAGCCGTTCGCCGTAATTAACGCCGACGATTACTACGGTATCAATTCGTTTAAGATGATGGCTGATTTTCTTTGCGGCCCTGAAGTTTCACCAACGAATTACGCCATGGTGGGCTTTCGGCTCCGCAATACGCTAAGCGAATACGGTTCCGTCGCTCGTGGCGTATGCTACTGCGATGAAAATGATTGTTTAAGCGATATCTTCGAACGTACGGGCGTGAAAAAACACGGAAACGGCGCCCGCTATTTCGATAAAGACGGCACAGAGCACCTGCTGACCGGCGACGAGGTCGTATCCATGAACCTTTGGGGTTTTCACCAATCGGTCTTCGGGCATATCTCGGCAAAGTTTAAGGATTTTCTGAAAGAACATGGAAACGACCCTAAAGCCGAGCTGTTTATTCCTACCGTGATCGATAATCTTGTCGAAAGCAGTAAGGTCAAAGTCAGAGTTCTTCCCACGCACGACACATGGTTCGGCGTAACTTACAGGCCGGACAGGGAGATAGCCGAGAGAAGCATTCGCAAGCTGATCGCAGAAGGACTATATCCGGAAAAGCTCTGGGGGAAATAATGGAGCATGACGCAGGGTCCGTAGCTGCAAATTTTAATCTTGCCGGGCGACTGATATGGATCGAATCTTTCGGAAGCGGGCATATTAACGACACCTACTGCCTGACCTGTGGGCAAGACGACCGCCAGATACACTACATCCTGCAGCGGATTAATCATCAGGTATTCAAAAATCCGCCGGCGATGATGGAAAATATCCGGCGGGTAACGAACCATATTCGCCGGAAACTGCAGGAGCAACAAAACAAACTTGTCTCGCGCCAACTTGTCGTCATCAATACGAAAGACGGCGCCGATTTTTTCATGGACGACCGCGGCAATTATTGGCGCGTTTATAATCGGATCGAAAACGCAATTACATACGACACCATCGAATCGCCTGAACTGGCCTACGAGGCGGCCCGGATGTTCGGCCGGTTCGCAGCGTTCCTCACGGATTTGCCCGGCCCGCCGTTACACGAAACGATTCCGGATTTTCACGCTACTCCTAAACGCTTGACAACCTTCCGGGAAGTCCTACGGCAGGACCCGCGCAACCGCGCCAAAGACGTCACGGCCGAGATCGATTTCGTGCTGGAGAATGCCGGGATATGTGACGTACTGCTAAATCACGCCGGCAAGGGCGAAATTCCGGTTCGCATAACGCACAACGACACGAAAATCAATAATGTGCTGCTGGATGAAAAAACGCATAAAGGCGTGTGTGTAATCGATCTGGACACGGTAATGCCGGGGCTTTCATTGTACGATTTCGGCGACATGGTGCGTACGGCGACGAATCCGGCCGAAGAGGACCAGCGCGACCTGTCGAAAGTTACCATGCGGATGCCCATATTTGAAATGCTGCTTAAAGGTTTTGCCGAAGAAACACACACGTTTCTAACGCCGACCGAGAAGAAAAACCTGGTTTTCGCCGGCAAGCTCATTACGTTCGAACAGATGATTCGTTTCCTCGCCGACCATCTGGCCGGCGATATTTATTATAAGATACACCGCGAAGGCCACAACCTGGATCGCTGCAGAACGCAGATGAAGATGGTCCGGTCCATAATCGCACAGGAAGAGGCGATGAACGCCTTGGCTGATTCTGTTTTTGAAGAGCTGTCCCGATGAGTTGAAAAATATTGTAGAACACCGCCGGATGGACTATAATCCTCACCGTCCGTTCCGAAATTCGTGAAAGGTGTCGCGAATAGTGAATAACATACGTCGCTTGGAAAGCAGGAGAACCTATGGATATTGATTTTACAAGTCTCGGATTTGGCACAAATTTCAGCGTTCTCGACTGGTGTATTGTCATAGGCTATCTGATTGCAATCGTCAGTATAGGCGTCTACATCCGCAAGTACATTGCCTCGGCCACGGACTTTATGGTCGCCGGCCGGGGGCTTAAGACGTTTCTCGCCATAGCAACCATGATCGGCACGGAACTCGGCCTGGTAACGGTGATGTATTCGTCGCAGAAGGGCTTCACCGGCGGATTCGCCGCGTTTCACATCGCCTTCGCCGCGGCGATTGTCACGCTGTTCGTGGGTATTTCCGGCTTCATCGTTGTGCCGCTGCGACGATTGAAAGTGATGACAATACCGGAGTTTTACGAGATGCGATTCGGCAGAGATGTCCGCATACTCGGCGGTATTATCCTGGCACTTTCGGGCATCCTCAATATGGGCATGTTCCTGAAAGCCGGCTCGCTGTTCGTTACAGGCGTAACCGGCATGACTTCGGAATTTCACCTCAAGATCGTCATGACCGTCCTGCTGTGCATGGTCCTGCTTTACACGACCCTGGGGGGAATGGTCTCCGTTGCGATACTCGACTATATCCAGTTCGTGGTACTTTCGTTCAGCCTGCTCTTTGCCAGCGTTATGTCAATCAGATACCTGGGCTGGGGCAATATCGTCGAGACAGTTACAAGGGAGATGGGCCAGAGCGGATTCAATCCATTCGACGAAGCAGGTTTCGGCTGGTCATACGTTCTCTGGATGTTCTTCATGGGCCTGGTAAGTTGTGCCGTCTGGCAGACCGCCGTCATCCGGGCCTGCTCGGCAAAGAGTACCTCAATAGTGAAACGAATATATATGCTTTCATCGGTGGGTTTTCTTATCCGGTTCCTGATCCCCTACTTCTTCGGAATCTGTGCTCTGGTCTTTATAGCTAATAACCAGACCCTCAAAAACGTATTCCTGTCCGCCGACGGAAAGGCAAACTCCGATTTGTCGCTGACTGCAATGCCGTTCTATTTGAGCCAGATTCTGCCGGCGGGCTTTATCGGTATTATCTCGGCGGGAATGCTCGCGGCATTCATGTCGACACACGACAGCTATCTTTTATGCTGGAGTTCGGTGCTTACTCAGGACGTGGTCGCGCCGTGGTTCAAAAAAGGCCTGTCCTCGAAGGCCCGACTCCTGCTGACACGGATTTTCATTGTTGCAATAGGAATCTTCATCCTCGTCTGGGGTCTCTGGTATCCGCTCGAACAGGATTTGTGGGACTACATGGCTATTTCCGGCGCCATATATTCTATCGGCGGATTTGCACTGTTGGCGTTCGGGCTGTACTGGAAGCGAGCCAGCAGGGCCGGAGCATATCTGGCGCTGCTTACCGGTTTTCTTGCCCTTCTGGGCCTCTCGAAGGTGCAACAATTATGTTCGCCTTTGCTGGACCCGATCAAAAAACACTTTGAAATCGAAGGTGACATTCCCAGCGCCATTATCGGCCTGATCGTCTTGGCGCTGGCGATTGTCCTGATGATTGTCGGATCGCTGCTGCTGCCCGACAAGGGGGGACGAGCAACTCTTATGAAACAAAGGAGCAATTTAGATGGATTGGATTAAAATTTGGACGTTCTTCTTCTTTCTGAGCCTGGCGCTTTTTGCCTGCCTTTCGATTGTTGTTACAATCGGAGGATTCTTCAACATAAGATCGCTGTTCAAGGATCTTTCCGAAGCCAGGCAAAAGGCAGAGCACGCCGACCGGCAATAGTGAAAAGCAGAGGTAATACGTAGCCCCCACTATAAGCGCAGGCTGCAATAGAACACTTTGTTCTATTCAAACTTCTTCTGCTTCTCTATTCTGATCGTTTCAGCAGAAAATCCGGCAAAGGACCGCTATGGCAAAAATAACTTTCAATCTCGACGAACTCACACAAATCCTGATTTCCAACGAACTGTTGCGCGGAGAGATACTACGCCCGAAAGTTGAAGGTGAGAAAATTCATTTCGTGATAAAGACTAATTCATTCATTCTGCCGTATATTCCCGCTTCGTTGGGATACATGGGTTTCAGCGATAACGTCGCAACATTTGAACTTACCATCGTGAGCAGCTATCTAAACAAAGCCGTAAGCCGGCTCAAAAAAATACTCCAGCTAAAATTACCGATATACATAAAACTTGAGTATCCGAAAATCTTCGTCAATGTAGACAAGCTGCTTAAAGAAAAAAACATCAGGAGTATTCGAGTCAAAGATGTCTCTTTTGAGGGCGGCGAGTTTACGATTACAACATATAACATCTGAGCCTTTTCGTTTTCGATGGAAGGAATTTCCAACAGTAGAAGCTGCCTTGCAATCAGCTTCTTTGATTGGGATAAGAAGTCATGGATGAATCATATGTTTCCAGCCCGATTGGAGTCTTAACGGTTCTCTGCGGAGTAGGAGCATTTTTCTTTTTTCTCGAAGAACGAACGCGGTGGAAGCTTTTCAATTATTTTCCGCCGCTGATTTTTATCTACGCCATACCCGCCATAATGTCAAACACCGGCATATTAGTCAAAACTTCGGCGGTGTATGACTGGCTCAGCTCAACCGTGCTGCCAATGTTTCTCATAATAATGCTTTTGAAGGTCGACGTCGCATCGACAATCAAAATGATGGGCAGGGGAATCTTCGTAATGCTCTTCGGCACTGCCGGCGTTGTGCTTGGCGCCCCGATAGCATTTTTACTTGTCGGAAACAAACTGCCCGAAGATTCATGGAAGGCTTTTGGCTCGCTCGCCGGGAGCTGGATCGGCGGCACCGGCAACATGGCGGCCGTCACCGAAGGGCTTAAAACGAGCGGCCAGGGATTCGGGCTCGCCGTGCTGGGCGACAATCTTGTCTATATGGTATGGCTGCCGACTCTGCTGGGCTCGAAAAACTTCGCCAAAGCGTTCAATCGTTTTACGCGGGTGGACAATAAACGACTCCGGATGCTCGAAATGACCCGGGCCGAAACGCAGGAATCAAAGGAACACGTCCGAATGAGGCATTTTCTTTATCTTCTTGTGCTGGGCTTTGCTTGTACATGGGCGGCGGAAATCCTCTCAGGATTACTGCCTGAACTTCAACCGATTTTAACCGCCTCTACATGGAAGATTCTGCTGATCACTACAATGGGCCTTCTGCTTTCGCTCACCCCGGCAAGACATATCCCCGCAAGCCACGAGCTTGCAATGGCTCTTGTCTATATCTTTGTCGCAAACATGGGAGCCAGGGCCGACATATCCGGACTTACAGGTTCCGCCGGATGGTTCATTCTCGGATGCTACATCTGGATAGCCGTGCACGGGGCTTTTTGCGTCCTTGGTGCATATCTGTTGAAAGTGGATATTCATTCTACCGCGATTGCGAGCGCAGCGAATATCGGCGGAGCGGCCAGTGCCCCCGTGGTTGCTTCAAGCCACAACGAAAAACTCGTGCCGGCAAGTATCCTGATGGCCCTTATGGGCTATGCCATTGGAACCTACGGAGCGTTTCTCGCGGCCTGGCTGTGCTATTTATTAAGCGGCTGAAAGCCTGATAAGCAAAACATCCCCATTAACGCTGACCTGGTAATACGAATAATCCGAAATCGTCCAAAATCAACAAAATCACTGGAAATTTAGGGCCATAAATTGTATAATAAGTGTTGTTGACAAGCCGCATTCTTAGGATGCGGCTTGAATATTATCAATTGTATATTAAGGTGGAGTAGCCATGTGTTTTAGAAGTCGTTGCCTGATTTTAGTGCTCATAGTTCCATGGCTGTATCTGGCTAGGGGCGATGATCCCGAGCCGGCATGGAAAAACCAAATTGAATATCCTAACGAAGAGTTCCAAAGCTGGACGTCTCCTCCGTATGTCAAGTTCACGATAATAACCAAGGAAGGATTCGACCCGAACGTCGTGTGCTACCAGGACTGCCGGATGTACGAATACCACTTCGATTTTGCGCTCGAGCAGCTCGATCCATTTATCGGCATGACCATAGAGCAATTCGATGATGTCACCCTGCACAAGGAAGGCCAGCAGGCGGTGCTCGGCGCAGTGATTCTGTCGCCGTGGGCGGATCCGCCGTTCAACGAGTACGGTATACAGCTCGTACGAAACGATCCCTATAGCCGCGAAGAAATTGTCCGCCTGTTCAATATCGTCAAAGCTTCGGTCATCGCCGAGCCCAACGTCACGGCATATTATTTCCCCACATACGAGCAATACACGGTGGCCCAGCAGAATCGTGACTGGTTCGAAAGCCAGGGCATACCGATCGGCTCTACCGCCCAATGGGCCGAAGGCAACGTAAGCTATTCGGACGGCTGGGCGCTGGGCACGCTAAAATTCTTCGCCGGCAGCGAAATCCAGGCGGCCTTCATCAACGGCGATTTGCTGCCGGAAGATATCCTGCTGACCGACGGTGTGCCGGCCGAGATTCCATCCATGGCCGGCATTATCAGCTTGATGCCCTCGACGCCGAATTCTCACGTGGCCATACTCGCTAAATCTCAGGGCGTGCCCTTCGTTTACCTGGCGATGGAGCAGGATGCCGCCCGTGCGCAAGGCCTTGTGAATCGCAGCGTATATTTGGCCGCTTCGAGCGAAAACATGCAACTCTTCAGCACTATCAAACTGCTCGATGCCGGGAGCCTCAGCGAACAGGAAAAAGCTTCGCTCCTGGAACTGAAACAGACGTCACCAATAACAATAACACCGATGACGCACTGGGGACAGTTCTGGGCCGATACGAACGATTTGCAGCCGGCCGATATCGGCTATGTCGGCGGCAAGGCGGCAAATTTCGGTATACTACGCCGGGCAATTCCGGACAATTCGCCCCGGGCCATGGCGTTCTCGTTCGACCTATGGAATGTTTTTCTCGACCAGACTCTGCCCAGCATGGCTCCGGCCGTACTGGCACCGGGCGGGCACACTCTTATCTGGGCCGATGACGACACCGAGCAGGGACCTTTTCATGCCGGTTTCAAGCTGAGCCGGTCGGGGGAGGATATAGGCCTTTTCGAAAGCGACGGTCAAACACTTATCGACAGCCTGAGCTTCGGGCCCCAGCAGGAGGATATCTCATACGGACGGTCCGTTGACGGCGGAGATATATGGCAATTCTTCGAGAATCCATCGCCCGGTACGGCGAACTCGCCGGCCGGCGACAGCAACGACCTGGTAATAAACGAATTCATGGCTGATAATAAATCGACCATCGAGGACCCGGCCGAAAGCGGCGAATTTCCCGACTGGATCGAGCTGTTCAACGGCACCGGTGACACCGTAATTCTCAGCGGGATGTTCCTTACGGACGACCTGAACGATCCGATGAAGTGGCAGATTCGCACGCCCTTCACCGGAGGCACCATACGGGAGGAAATCGCCTCGCGCCTGTCGCAATATACGAGATATCCGCCGGCGGACATGAAAGGATTATCCAGGGACTTAGCGGCGATTCGCAATCTAATCGAAAACTCTAATACCGCCCAGTTCGACCCGGAGATAAAATCCGCGGTAATCGACGCCCTTGAGACTTTCGGATTCGATCCCGGCACGAAGATACGTTTTCGCAGCTCGACCAACGTCGAGGACAGCGAAGCGTTCACGGGGGCAGGCCTGTACGACAGTTACAGCGGTTGTCTGGCCGACGATCTGGACCATGACGATACCGGCCCCTGTGCCTGTGACGCGTCGGATGGCGCCGAGCAAGGTGTTTTTAGGGCCATTCGAAAGGTCTTCGCCAGTTTCTACAATGATAACGCATTTCTGGAGCGGCTCAAGCATGGTGTCAACGAGGCCGACGCCGGAATGGCCCTGCTGGCCCACAGCTCTTTTCCCGACGAAATCGAATTGGCCAACGGTGTTGCCACCTTGAATAAGGCCGACCGTTCGGACTGGATCGCAAACGTGGTTTGCCAGAAGGGAGCGGTTTCGGTCACCAATCCGCCGGCCGATGCGGTCCCCGAAGAGGTCAGAATTGAAATGACTCATTTTCAGGGAGCAGCCCCGTGGCTTCTCCAGCGATCGAGTCTCGTGCCGCTGCGGGAGAACACCGTGCTCGAGTGGGAGCAGGAATATATCGAGCTTTACGAACTGCTGGTTTCGGCTGCGGATGAATATTGTAAGGCCGTACAAAAAGACGATATCATGCTGGACTTCGAGTTCAAAAAAGTCGCTCCCGAAGGCAAGCTCATAATCAAACAGATTCGGGAAATCCCGCAGCCCGGCAACACCGAGTATACTACGCCCTACATGCTCTCAGAGCCAAAAGAATACCGTTCGCTGCAGGGCAGGGGCAGCAACGTATTCACAAGCCACAGGCTGAAATCCCGCTGGACGCTCAAGCCGAAAAATATCTGGCTCAGCGAGAACAATCTGCAGCAATGTATTTACGATACGGCGGATATCGAATACGTCGCCGATGGACAGGTCCGGCAGATTTCCGTCGACCTGCCTTCATTGCCCGGAGCCGAACACACCTACGAAGAGCCGGAGTGGGAATTCGACCAATACGCGGTGACCGATACGTGGCGCTTCGGGGACTTAGACAATCCGCGGACTTACCGGCTCCGCACCGAACCGCTATTCGAGAGCGTCGTGAGGGACCCGATTGTTACGCCGGACGACCTGCGAATCGGCCTCGAAATAGAATACGAAAGGCCCGTGCTCATCGACGACGTCAACACGACTTCAACCGAGGAAGCGGCTCTCTATGAACCGTGGGAGCCGACCGACCAGGATATTCTGGATGTATGCTCGTTAGACGATCCGAACACCGGCGTATTGATTAATATACAATTCTACGCCCACTGGGGATGGGGTTGGGGCGGACCTCCCACTTCGGTCCAGATAGAACGGACTACAATCCAGGGGCTGACCACCGAGCCAATCGTTCTGACCGGCTACTATTCCCAGAGTTTCGGCGGCGGCTCGCATCTTAGTCCGAAGAATTTTCTTTTCGAACCGGCACTGGAACCCGGAATCCCGCAGACGATGCTCGATGAGCTTAAAGACAGAAACGTTAAATATATTTACTATACTACCGGCGGCAGGGAGTCCCGCCCCACCGAATGGGAGGATACGCCGCCAAAGATTATACTATACGGATTCGAAACTGTTTTTTAAGATCGTTTCACAAAAAGACAACCGGGGCCCATACTGAAAGCAAACAGTACAGGCCCCGGATCAATTTTAATCCCGGCGTTATTACCGTTAAAGCAACGTTTATTCGCCGGCAGCTTCTCCCGGCCGGTACAGACGAATGTCATCGAATAACATACGACCCGAACCGCCGGGTATCGTCAGATTACCTTTGGTCCCGAAGCCGATCATGATTTTATCGACGTCCGTCAAATCCACGCCCTGATCGGCAAAGCTCTGCAGAGGAATAACCCACTGTGTCCACACATCGACCGCCGCAATAAGGATATTATCGTGGACAACCACAGCGGGCTGCCCCGTGCTGTTGGAAATTGCCACATACATCGGCTCAAGAATGTTTGTCAAATCGCCGTAGAACCACAGCGACAATTCCGCTACCGATTCTTCGGTCCAGTCCCGCGGATAACTCAATGCCTTTTCTATCTCTGAATAATTAGCATAGCCCTGTTTATGGTTGTCATAGAAAAACGGCAAGGAGTACATGCCTCCATGAATAACCGTAGCCTCAAGCGGGAACCACGCTGTATCATCGCCAACAGCCGAGCCGGTCCCGTTGCCGGCGAAATAAGGCAGAGTATCCGGCGTGCCGTAGCCGAGCCCATCGTGCCATGAGTACCATATCTGGTTGTCGAGGGAATCGTAATCTTCGAAGTCATCAATGACAATGAAATCACCCGTTGAAAAGTTCCAGAGGCTGCCAATCCACGGACTATCGGGATTGAGAGCATTGACTTCGTCGATGCGCCAGTAGTACGCAGTATCCCAGGCGAGTTTGCCGGGCTCATAGCTCTCGGAACCCAGTGCCTGTATGCCCTTGTATTCGGGTGAATCTTTGGTGGCATTTAAGAGAGCATCTTTATCGGTGCCGAAATATATCTCATGCGAGGCGGCAAAATCTCCCGGATGCCAGGTGAGTACCGGCATCATTTTCGCATCCTCAGCACCATTTGCCGGGCGCGGTCTGCCGGCCTTAACGGGCGGCGACAGTGCGGCCTGGGGAATGATCTGCCGGGGCCGAACGCTGTTTTGCCAGTACAACCGGGCAACCGCAGTGTCTGCGCCTTCGAAGTACTCCATTCTAATGTTGCAGGTTGTGCCACCGATAAGCTCGATTGGTTCGCTCTCAAGACTGCTTGTGGTGGGATTGTCCCAGTAATCAATGATGAGCTGGTCATCCAGCCACAGTCTGAAACCATTATTGGCACTGATACGGAATATATACGTGTCCGTCACGTCCACTTCGAGCACGCCGCTCCAGCGGGCCGAGAATTCATCCACATTGATATTCTCCGCCGGAGAATTTACGCCGCGGGTAGTGCCGTTACCCCAACTGAAGTCGATTTGTGGATCTATACGAGTCAGTGCCGGCTCACCCGCAAGGCTCGCGTTGTTGAAGAATTCCGCCTTGAGTCCGCCGGTCTGGCCTGCAACGGTAAAACTCCAAATATCACCCGTATGCGTAACCGCGCCATCGAATTCATCAACACGCCAATAGTAAGTTTTTTCTCGTTCGAGCGCTCCCGGATTAAAACTCGTCCCAATTACAACTCCTTTATTAGTATCACCGGTTCCGGCCTCGACATCAGCGAAATTATCCCCGAAGTACATATAGTGCATTTTTGAGAGGTAACCGGCGGTCCAGCCAAGTTTAGTATCCGGCTGTACGAATTTCACACCATCGGCCGGTTCGGGTTCATAAGCTTTCTTAGGCGGTACCGTGAAGCTCCAGACAGGGCCTTTCCAGGGACTGCCCGGATCGGCTTGATTTACTTCATCTATCCGCCAATAGTAAGTCGTTCCCGGAACCAGGCCATCCGGGTAAGGATAGCCGGGGAAGCCCGCTACGAAAAACGTTTCAGGCTGATTAAATTGGAATGTCCCGCCTGTTCCATCGTTGACATCTTCGAAATTATCGCCCAGATACACATCATGTGAAACAGCAAAGTCGCCGGGCGAGAAGCCAAGAGTTATCCACGTATCCGCGTGGAAGATGCCGTCCTCCGGTATGGGACCCGTAGCGGCGTAAACGGGCTGGTGCGGGATATCGGCTCCGAAGTGTACACGATCGATCCAGACCTTTCCATTAAGGCTTGCCCCGGACGGTGACCACGAAGGCCCCTTAATCATCAGGTATAGATTAAGACTTTCGTTTTCACCTGCGCCTATAGCCGCGCCGGTATGGGTGTAATCAATGACGTAATCTGTTTTCGTCGGTGTCAACTCCACGGTCTGGTCCAGAAAAGTCGGGTAAGACGCATTGTTAATATTCCCCTGAAGCAATACAACCAATCCTCTGACTTCCTCGGCTTTAGCGGTAAAACCGATAGGATATGTTTTTCCGGGCTCGGCAACCAGGCCTCCCTGGGCAATTCCTATGCTGGTAAGTACCGAGGAGTTGTAAATATCGATTAATGCCGAGTTTTCTCCGGACAGACCGCCGCCCTGCGAGACTACCACATTGAAACCTTCGGTGGTATTCAGATAGGTATATATGCCCCAGGATGCTAAGCCATCGTCAAATTCAGCGTTTACGATCTGGTTTTCCTGGCCTAAGACAACCGACCCGCACAATCCAAAGACAAAAATAAAAGAAACCAAACAAATCAATTTGCAATACATAATAAGTCCTCCTTAAAAAAAGGTTGGGATAATGGTGCTTTGGCTACACGCTAAAGCAACCGATGGTAATTCTCGTCTTCACCAATTCTATCTATGTTTGTTTAGGATAAAATTCAGCAATTCGACGCTACCTCCTTCCTACAAAACCGAAATCAAGCTCAAAGGCAAAGTTCGTGATTTCTAATAAGACGAAGCCGGAAAGCCGAAAATCCACAAGCTTCGCCTACCTTAGTATATACTAAATCCGCTACCCCGCCGTCAAGGGAAATTTCAGGATAATACAACTAACAACTCAAAGATTTCTCGCGGCAAAAGCCGATGAGGCTATAGAATGTAACTTATCATGACAGTTACGCTGAATGTTCTCATATATGGAACAGTGTTCGTTAAGTTTGAATATTTCGGATTTGGATCTGTCAGTGCCTTTTTCTCAGCATGAAAACGGCACCCAGACCGAAAAGACAAATCGTGGCCGGTTCCGGAACAACCTCCAACTGCATGTCAAAGTATGTTTGTTGTCCATGATCTTAATGTGTTAATTGTCCCTCCCTCGGGCACTCTTTCGTAACCGAATGCGGCCTGCCCTTCGATCCAGTCGGCATTTTCCCAGTCGAAATCGGTATATTCAATGCTTGTTAAGATATAATATATATTGAAATCAAGCACGCAGTAATCCCAGGTGTCTTCCTGTTGAATTAAAGGCATACCGAATACCGGCACAGTGAAAAATACCATAAATACAAGACTGGATAAAAGACTTCTCATTTTTCATTCCTCCAAAGAACCTTCTGTTTGACATTATCAATTCACACCGCATACGAGTACTCCCGTGGATATTAGTTCGATCCTGAATCAGAGCATTCCTTGAGTTTCGAATTATCTCTGCTTCCCGGTTTTTTGCTTTCGATACGTTCGGCATATAAGAAATAAATGCCGGGGCCGAAAGAGATGAGCATAACTGCAAGGCCCGTGGCAATTCCCGTCGCAGTGACAACACCAGCACAACAAACGTCCTTGTGCCTGACAATTATATGGCTGGGCACGGCAACAAGCAGCTCAAGTATTGTCCCGCGCAGCAGCCATTTCATCAGCCTGCGAATATAGCTGCGCGGGTCGGCATTGCGTGCAAAAGACCGGAATATGCAGGACCATACTATCCAGTTGACCAGAAGAAAAATCAGGGCAAGCAAGGGGACTATGCCAGCGATGGAATCATCTCCAAATATTGCCGCGGCAATCGACCATACAATACCCAGCACTACTATGGCAAATAAGGCCCCTGCCGCTATGGCGGTAAGCCACAGGCCCCTTTGAGGTTTTGGTCTCTGTTTTACAATCTTGACCGGGATTATCAACAGCAGCACCTGACTTACGATGATAATTGCACAGAATATCCAGAATGGCCAAATCTCGCTATAAAGTATTAGGATAGAATCGTATACTTCCTCAATATCCGGGACATCCGAATCGCTAAGCCAGAATACCATAAATAGTACGGCAGGTGCGAAAACAGCCGTCACCCAAAGTGCATAAAGAAGAACGGTTATAACGGGCCATCTTTTTCTTGCAAGCCATGTTACCGCCATCAGAACAATAATAATAGCCAGGATTGGTGCCCACTTAATCAACATTTCCATACGTTCCTCGCGAATAGTTATATTTACAAGAGTGTCGAGATCGTATAATTTATTTTCAACTTTAAAGGGACTTGCGATTTGTGCCGTCACGGTGAACGGTCCCTTTACATTTTCCGGCTCTCGCCACGAGAGCGAACACGAACCGCCTCACCCATATTTGAAGGTGAACGTCTGTTGATACGAACTATCTTCATTTTCAATCAACAGTTTCGGCGGGTCCGCCCTGGACTGATTTTGGGTAAGCTCAATTTCTTCTCCCAGTTGGCCTTTGAAGTAGTGCCGGAAGTAGAATTCCGCATCTTCCTTTCTCACTATCAGGGTAGAAATGATCGGCTCACCTATCGGCAGCTTAACCTCCGCATCCTGAGCTACATCGAAGGTTTTCTTATTGGCGATGTCTTTTGTTTTGAGCTTCCAGACGGCTCCGTTTTTATCGATGCGTTCAAGAGTCCAGCTCTCAACGTAGTATCGCCCGGCCGGTAAGCGGGCCGGTTCTTTTGCACCCTCAATAGTGAATTTTTCATCTCTATTGTTGCAGACAACCGCGTTTACATCCTCCTGGATTTTGACTGGGCCAGATAATGGTTCAGTATTCTGTCGGGCAGCCACCAGAACAGCCATTGCCAAGACGAAAGTTATTGATAAACCGATACTTCTTTTCATTTGAAATCCTCTGATATAACGCATAATCGAAACCATATTGCTCATCTATTGCCTGCTTAACAGATGTTTCGGATATCTTCCGGAGAACCGCAAACGCATAACTATCAGGACTATTTAGTATTGAGAGTCTGCAGATGGAATCTTTCTGACAAAATGTGATTTTTACAGAAATATGATTGCATGACTTCATTCATCAGACTATGCTCTTTGCCGGGAATAAACGGCATAGGAGTTCGAAAGTGACTCAATGGGTAACTACTACGCAGCTTCTGGATGAACTCAAGACAGCGCACGATGAATCGGCATGGACTGAATTCTGCAGTCACTTCCAGCCTGTCATAATCCGATTTGCCAGGAAACTCGGTCTGTCGAGTGTTGAGGCGGAAGATGCCGCCCAGGAGACAATGGCAACATTTTTCAAGGCTTTCAGAGCTGGTAAGTACGATCCCGGTAAAGGGCGGCTGAGCAATTGGCTTTTCGGGATAGCCAAACGGGTAATACTCAACTTGAGGGGTCGGCAACCATTAGAGCAACTAATTGCGGACAAGGCAACCGGTACATCGTTTTGGGACATGGTGCAGGACGACCGGACCCTCGGCCGGACCTGGGAGTTGGAATGGCAGCAAATGGTCATGAAAAGGTGCCTGGAGCAGGTTCGCCGGGAATTTGATGCGAAAGTATTCGGAGCCTTCAGGCATTATGCTATAGATCAATTTACTGTTAAGGAAGTCTGCCAGAGGTTTGATATGTCCCCAAATGCGGTGTACATAGCCAAGAGTCGCGTTCTGTCTCGATTACGGGAATTAAGGCAACGGTTTGAATGATACATCAAAACGATAATCAGATGAAATGTCCGCGGCAAGAGGTCATTGAACACTATATCCAGGGCCAGTTAGCGCCACAGATTCTTGCTGAGTTCGAAGCTCATTTACAGGCTTGCCAGGCTTGTCAAACTATTGTTGCCGAAGCCCGGGAGAATGAAAAACTCCTTGTCGAATTACGCACTTTTGAAAGTACAAGCTCAGAGCCTTTTGAGTTCAGCAAAAAGGAAATATCCACAGTCGATCAGGCACAAACGCTTTTAGGTCAGCGGTATCGTGTAATCAGGAAAATTGGCGAAGGTGCCGCAGGGCATGTCTTTCAGGTAGCTGATACGGTTTTGGATCGCCTGGTTGCCGTAAAGTTCCTTCGAAAAAAAATCTCCACGGACGACACGATCTCAAAGCGATGGCATGAAGCTCGTCTGATGAGCCAGCTTAACCATCCCAGTGTAGCCCAGGTTTACGAAATAGGTGAAATCGAAGAACAGCGGTTTATCGTTATGGAATGGGTGGATGGCCTGCCCCTGACGGATGCCTGGAAGGACCTGCCGTTAGAGCAAAGATTGAACATTTATTTGAACGTATTGAATGCCGTCTCTGCAGCACACGCACGCGGAATTATACACAGGGATATTAAACCCTCAAACATTCTTGTCAGCTCGGACCATAAACCAAAGGTCCTGGACTTTGGAATAGCACTTGAAACACAATATTTGTCCGGCGTTAAGCAAGACGTTTACCGCGGCACACCGACATACACAGCACCTGAACAGGTTACCAAACCTATACGAATCTTCCCTTCGACCGATGTTTTCGCATTAGGCATTCTGCTTTACGAGTTGCTCACAGACACATTACCCTTTCCGCAGACCGATCCTAAGAAATTGTTCGAAGCTATCAAAACGAAACATCCCGAACTGCCAAGTGCCATACGGCAGAAAGTTCCGATATCCCTGCAAAATATATGCCTCAAGGCTTTGGAAAAAGATCCCCAAAACAGGTATTCGACCGCGCGGGATTTAGCGGAAGATATTAACCGATACCTTCGAGGCGAGAAAGTGTGGTCCAGGCCGTCTTTCCTGTCGGACAAGATTCAACAGGAAGTATTTTATCATCGTCAAAAACTCAAGGTCTGGCGCGATAACGAGCTGCTGACAGAAAAAGAATTCGACCGGCTGGAGAATATCTATGAACGCGTTATATCCCCGCCCGACCTGTCAATTATAGAAGCGAGAAAGCTGTCTTTCTCTCAGGTCTGCTTATATTTAGGCGGCTGGATTGTTGTCTTAGGCAGTTTTGTGCTCTTCTACAAGACATGGGAGAATATCCCCGCGTTCTGGAGGCCGTTACCCGCAGTAGCCGCGACTACTCTGATGATCATACTTGGTTCCGCTATGTGGAACAGAAGCGAAAGCAGGCTGGCTGTCGGATTTCTATCGACTGCGAATCTTTTAGTGCCTATTACGTTCTTGCTGACACTGGCGCAGTGGGACTTGTTGTCCCCCGCCAATTACCATTGGGGGATAGAATCAATAGAGGGATTCCTGAGGCAAGAGGAATCATACGTGATTATCGGTAATGCCCAATTGTATTATTCATCATGGTGCTGGTTTGCGTTTTCACTTTTCTTCCTGCGACTTACCCGGTCATCAATTTTCGTGCTTTTCGGCATAATATCATTTCTTGCCTGGCTTACGAGCTGCTACATAATCGCCGGAATGATAGGGCCAATCGATGAATTCGAATCCTGGGCACCTGAAATCGTAGCCGGCAGGTATCTGTTTCCCGGTATCGGCTTTTTTGTGCTGGGCGTGATATTAGACCGGCACAAGTTCATCCACTTCGCGTGGCCCCTTTGCATGGCGGGCCTTGCATTGATTGTAATTTGCCTGTCTATTATTGCCGTCTCTAAAGCGACAATGTTCGGCTGGCTGCTGCGATGGGAACCAAAATTTCTCGAAGAGGACGAATCCAGGCTTCTCAGCTTCATATTCAACGGGCTGATATATCTTGGACTTGCAGGAGTGTGCAGGTCGCTGGGAACCCGGCTTCAGCGTACTTTGGCATCGATTCTCAATTGGCTTGGCCCCGTACACATCCTTGGCACCTTGAGAATACTCGATTCGGATGAGTTGAATATTTCCGAGAGTCACACACTTGTCTACCGTATACTATTACCAATAGCGTCGATAGGTTTTGTCTTCGGCAGCGTCGCAAGGCAAATGAAATCGTTCTTCTTTTCAGGGCTCGCAGGTATCGCCACAGCGGTACAGCGGTTCACCGTCGAATACCTGAAGAATTTCTTCGCTTGGCCGGTTTCGCTTATTATAACAGGCATAATCTGGATGCTCGTCTCATGGCGTGTCCCCCTCTGGAGAGCCAACAGGCTGCTCAAACGCGGTAAATAAAGTTTCTTAAATAACTTAGGCTCACAACCATCCGGTATATCATTACCGACCATATCACTATCCCGGCCATGTTTCCCTCATAAAATATCGATATTTATGATTTTTTCAGAAAGATGTTGTCCGGAAAGCACCAATACAACCTGGTAACAGATAACACAAAAATTGGAAAGGTACTCAAGATGAAAACGAAGAAAACTGTATTGTATTTGCTTGTTTTACTATTGAGTGGTTGCCTGCCGTCTCTTCATCAACTTTACACTGATGAAACCCTTGTTTTCGAAGAAGGGCTTATAGGTAAGTGGAGGGCAGATGAAGACGATATATGGCAATTTCGAAAAGCCGGAGAGAAGGAATATGAATTAAGAATATATGATATGGAAAAAGAATGCGGCCGCTTCGAGGCACATCTGGTTAAAATCAAAGACATGATGTTTCTTGATCTCTATCCCGATAGCGAGCAAATAAACGACCTGGATGATTTCTATAAATTGCACCTCCTGGCAGTACATACATTCATGAAAGTTGACCGAATCGATCCAAACCTGCAGTTACGTATAATAGATTATGATGAAGTTGAGGACATGTTGGAAGATAATCCGGATGCACTAAAACACGAAGTCGTAGACGAACGCATTGTACTAACCGCAACAACCGAACAACTTCAGGAATTTGTGGTCGCGAACGTTAAGACTATATTCGGCGATGCTAACGATGCAAGTAATATGACACGTTTAGAACCGCTATACACCGATAGTGACCTGGTCTTTGACTCAAACATCGTCGGACAATGGGAGGGAAAGAACGGTGAAATACTGGATTCCAAAAAATCAGGGGAGAAAGCCTATGATCTAATATTCGTTGAGGAAGACGGCACGGAAAATCAATCATTTACAAATCTTGTTCGGCTTAACGACAGGAAATTCCTGGCAGTGTTTTCCGATAAATCCGAGTTAAATCCGAATGAGCCATATACCTATGCTTTTCATCTTATACCGGATGAGTTTCTCGAAATTGAGCAGACAGAGCAAGATTTAACGCTGCGAAGAATTGATTACGATGAGATCTCTCAATTGTTAAAGAACGGCCAGTTTCAGGTAAAGCCGAAAACAACGGATGCTTCTCATTTCTTCGAGGGCGTCCGGATTAAACCATAGAATTGTTACACAATAATTGTTTAAAGATGCAAACGAACAAATCTGCCTCTACATGGTAAAAGTCATGGAAAGCTGTGTTAAATCAATCAATTCAACAAGAGAATGTAAAACAGATAATTCCCCGTGTGTATTCTGGATTAATGCTCTGATAGAAAGATTGCTGGACAAGCTGTTGTTTCTCGTCAAACCGGCAGTCGAATATATTTTTGGAATGCACATAGGCTTCGCTCTTGGCTGGCTTATCGGCCTGTGCGCCGGTCACTCTTACGTGAAGCATTTTGAGCCGGCATATCTTGACGATTTAAGCCAACTTTCATTTTGGAGGGAGGCTCCCTACATATTCGCAAAACATGGTGCTCTGACCGGACTGGCTATAGGCGTAATAGTAATAGCAATCATAAACGGCACATTGCTAAATCAGAGAGTCACCTCATTGTTTGAGAAGAAGATTACCAATCCAAACGAAATTGCCCGGCTTCTCGACAAGAGTGTCGGGCAAATCGAAAGAAAAATGAACAAACTGGTTAAAAAAGGAAGAATCAGCCGAAAAGCAATTACTCCTTAAAAGTTATCTTGCTTTATCATCAATATACCGAATCAACACAATTGCCACCCCGCCGGTCAAGCGTAATAATAACGAAAATTAACTCTCTGCATCTTATACAAGCCTCTGCTTCTTTTTCTCCTCCTTCAAGCAGAGGTATTTTTATCCGGAAACGCAATATGAGATTCGAAATGATACTTGCCAGAGTGCTCATGATGGTATATTCTTTGTAAAATATTCGAAGATGGCTTTTTGTATGGAGATAAGAAGTTATGCTGGCACAAGAACAGAATATTCGCCATTGGCAGAAAGCAAAAACCCGGCGTGATACCCGCTTTGCCTGCACGAATAATTGTTCTCAAAGACTGTTAGGGAGTGACACAATGAAAATACGAACCAGATCTCTTTGCAGTATTTCCGCGTTTCTTGTGGTAGCGGGCCTGGCCATTTCAGCAGGATGCGCTAGTCGGAAGACAGAAGCGTTATTTACCAGGCCCGAGCTTATAAACCATGGCCGGCTGGCAGTCGTCGGCCTGACCCCCGAACAGGAACAAATATTCATGGCCTCCTACACCAAGGCTTTTCCCGGGCAGATTATTATCTTTGTCGAAAGGAAACGGCTGCAGGAGATCATCGATGAGCAGGATTTGCGGCAGGGAAGACTGAACGAGAAAATGCGCGCCAAAATAATGGAGCTTTTCGGTGTCGAAGCCCTGATTATGTGCACGTATGATGACGGGATTGACGGTATCGGCATAAAGAAACTGCGCATCCGGATCGTAGACAGCGCAACCGGAGCGATTGTCGGCTCGGTCATAACCGAAGCACGCGACAACTTCTCATACCATTGTGAGACTGCGATAAAAGCGCTCAAGGCGGACCTTCTGGGCGGAAGCTGATATCAGTGTTTAGCCCTAAAAAAACGTAGTCACCACAATTACTCAGTGCAAACGCATCTAAATTGTTTGTCGAGGCATTGAAAACTTTGAATTCTGCCACGAGATGACATAAACCGGTTATTTCGGCGCCAATTAAAGAAAGGAACGGGGCAAAAATGAGACACGTCACCATCTTCCTGTCGATGCTCGCAGCCGTATCACAGGCCCACGCCGCCGCTCAGACCATCGTCACTCCCGAAGAGATGCGATCAAAGGACCAGTGGGTCAAGACCCATCTCCTCGAACCGGCATTCACCGATTCGGATTACCAACCATCCATAATCCCCGCAACACCTGAAGCCGGCCTGGATGTTTATGCCAACAACGACCCTGTCATCCCGAACAAACGTGGTGACCACCCCTTGAAAATAGCAGGCAAAACCTACTCTCGTGGACTCTACTGCCACGCCGTCAGCAAGATCGTCGTCACCCTGCCCGGGCCCGGCAGACGCTTCACCGCACAGGTCGGCCTGGACCATAACGATGACACCCTCCGAGGACGCGGCAGCGTCATCTTCTCGGTTACCGTTAACGACCAGCTTGCCTTCAAGTCCGACATCATGACCGTAAACACGCCGTCATGCCCGGTTGATGTGGACCTCAAGGGCACCACCTCCTTCACCCTTGAAATTGGAGATGCCGGCGACGGCATTGGCTGGGACCAGTCAGACTGGGCCGATGCCGGTGTTGTCCTTGAAGATGGACGCCGGTTGTGGCTGGGCGACATGGAAATTCGAGACAAACGCTACGAAGGAGAACTCTCACCGATTGCCCGTTCCAGCACCCTTCCATTCGCATTCTTGTATGACGGCGTTGCCTCGGACGCTATCCTTCGCACCTGGCCCGGCCGACTGGAAACGACCCGCCTTGACGCAAACCGCACCCGCTACACCCGCACCTGGAAGCAGCCGAACGGCAACCTCGATATTCGCTGTGTCGCTGTCGATTATGCCGATTTCCCCGCCATCGAATGGACCTTGTATTTCAAGAACACCGGATCAACCGATACACCCATACTCCGCAATATCCAGGCCCTGGACACCTCGCTCGAACGCACCGCCACAGGACAGTTCGTCCTCCACGCATGGCGAGGAGATACCTGTTCGCCCGTTCTATACCAGCCGCTGACCGAGACGCTCCCGCCAAAAACCAACCGACGCTTCGCCCCGGCCGACGGCCGCGCAACAAACCAGGCCTTCCCATATTACAAAATCCAGATGCCCGGAGGCGGAATCCTCCTGGCCGTCGGCTGGCCCGGCCAGTGGGCATCATCATTCACAACTGACAACGACCGAAAACTGCGAATCGCAGCCGGACAGGAACTGGTAAACCTCTCACTAAGGCCCGGCGAACAAATCCGAACTCCGCTCATCGCAATCCTGTTCTGGAAGGGCGAGGACACCGTCCGAGCACAAAACCTCTGGCGCCGATGGATGTGGGCCCACAATGTACCACGCACCGCCGACGGCAAGCTCCCCCCGCCCATACTCTTCGGCAACACCTCCGGCCAGTTCAACGAAATGATCAACGCCAACGAAGAAAACCAGAAGTACTTCATCGACCGCTATGTCGAAGAAAAGATTGGCATCAATTTCTGGTGGATGGATGCCGGCTGGTATCCCTGCGACGGTCACTGGCCAAACACCGGAACCTGGGAACCCGACACCACCCGCTTTCCAAACGGACTCAGAGCCATTTCCGACCATGCTCTGGCCAAAAACATCAGGACCCTCGTCTGGTTCGAGCCTGAACGTGTCGGAGGCGGCTGGCTCAGCCGCAACCACCCCGAATGGCGCATCGGCCCACTGCTCAACCTCGGCAATCCGGACGCATGGAACTGGCTCGTAAACCACGTCGACGGCCAGCTCAAAACTCAGGCCATTCACTTCTACCGCCAGGATTTCAACATGAGCCCCCTCGGCTTCTGGCGCGGAAACGACGCACCCGACCGCCGGGGCATTACGGAAAACTTCCATGTACAGGGATACCTCGCCTATTGGGACCAGCTCAGGAAGCGCCATCCACAACTGATCATTGACAGTTGCGCCTCCGGAGGACGCCGCAATGACCTCGAGACAATGCGACGTGCTGTCCCCCTCCACCCGACCGATTACAATTATGCAGATCTCGTCGTCAAGCAGGCATTTCACCACAGCCTGTTTCACTGGATCCCCTACTACGGCTCAAACACCGTCCCCACGAACACCGCCGACCCATACGCCATTCGCAGCGGACACGCACTCGGCATGGTGTTCGGCTATGATATGCGCCGAACCGACCTGGACTACGCACGCCTGCGCAGACTCGCTGACCAATGGCGCAAAATCATTGAATGCTGCTATGGTGATTTCTACCCCATCCTGCCCTATAGCCTCAGGGAGGAAGACTGGATCGCCTGGCAGTTCCACCGTCCCGACCGCAATGAGGGCGTCGTCCAGGCTTTTCGCCGACACAAGAGCAACGAAACCACCAGGACCCTGCGCCTCGGCGGCCTGGATCCCGCCTTGCAGTATCGCGTCACAGACTTCGACAAAGACAAACCACTAACGATCCCCGGCCGCCAACTGCTCCAAAAAGGACTACCCGTCGATATCCCCGCCAAGCCCGGCGCTGTGGTCATCCATTACACGACGGTAAACGCAGATCGATAGCAACTTCCACTTCGTAATGCTGAGAAAGGTAAAATAACGGCCAAAAAAGAAGCATTACTTATATTCTTAACTGCGGTTTTACTGCCTGCCGGGCAGTCTTCGGCGGGCGATTGGCCACATTGGCGAGGACCGTATCTTAACGGTTCAAGCGGTGAGAAAAACCTTCCGGCGACATGGAGCAAAACTGAGAATATCGCCTGGACATTTGACGGCCCGTCGCCGGATTGCAGCAAAATTTTAATTGACAATATCATGGCAAATTAATACAAGATGACGGTCTAAATAATCTTTCTATTAGGAGGTATAACTAATGAAGCAGTTAGCATTTCACAAGACAGTCGGGTTTCTGGCGCTTATAGTTATCGTTGCGCTCTCGGCACCCGCAACCGCCGGTACGGCCCGGAAAGGAATTTCGGGAGACTGGCAGATTACTATGGATTTCGACGGCCGGCAAATCGAATCGATTCTGTCGTTTTCCATGGACAACCAGGGCAAGCTCACCGGCCAGTCGATTGGTTTTTCGGTTAGCGAGCTTACAGACGTCAAATATGAAGGATCGCAGCTCAGTTTCGTACAGGTAAATCGATTTGGAGACAACGAATTCCGCAGAACTTTTACCGGAACAATCGAACGCGGAAAACTCTCTGGGATCATGTCGAGTGACCGGGGAGAATCCAAAGTCGAAGGCAAACGCCTCAGGCGGATGCCGATGGCGGCGGGTACCTGGCAAGTCACATTCAAAGTGGGCGAGAGGGATGTCAGCGCAACACTTGTCATCAAGGCCGACGATAAAAATAAGCTCAGTGCTGACTGGCAAAGCCAATGGGGCCAGCACGAGATTACGGATGTAACGTTCAAGGCGGGCAAGCTGACATTCAAGCGAACAAGCAAATTTCAGGACCGTCAGTGGGATTCGAGTTTCGAGGCAGCGGTCAAGGGACATAAGCTGACGGGCACGATGAAGTCCGAAATGGGCGATATAGCAGTAGAGGGCCAGCGTGACGGCGCCGCCTTAATCGGCAAGTGGGACCTCGAACTGACATCGGATCGCGGCACCCGCAAACAAATACTGCAGGTCAATCCGGATTTGAGCGGGCTGTACGGCTCAATCGCCATCAAGAAAATCGATCTTGAAGGCAAGCAAGTGAGCTTCAAGATAGTACGCATGTTCCGCGATCAGGAATCCGAAATTACTTTCAAAGGCACGTTGAACGGCAACAAATTAACCGGCGAGCGGACCAGTTCCAGAGGCAGCCAAACGATAACCGGCCTGAAGAGAAACCGCACACCGGCAAAGCAGCAAACCACCCAGGCCAAGAAGCCTACACATCAGCCGGATGTAATTTATGTCCCGACCCCGCAGGAGGTGGTGGAAAAGATGCTCGAGCTGGCCGAAGTCAAAAAGGACGACCTGGTTTATGACCTCGGCTGCGGCGACGGCCGGATAGTAGTGACGGCAGCTAAAAAATACGGATGCAGATGCGTAGGCTACGACATAAATCCGAAGCGGATCGAAGAGTCGCTCGAAAACGTGGAAAAGAACAACGTCGGAAACATGGTTCGAATCGAGCAGGAGGATATTTTTACACTGGACCTCAGCGAGGCAAACGTAATTACGCTCTATCTGCTGCCGAGCCTGAATGTGAAACTGATTCCGCAGTTGGAGAAGCTCAAGCCCGGCTCGCGAATAGTCTCACACGATTTCGACATGAGAGGAGTAACGCCGGACAAGGTCGTTAAGATTAATTCCGACAATGAGTACAGCGAACACACTGTCTATCTTTGGACAACTCCATTGAAGAAGGAAGATGTAAGCGACGAATAGATCCAGTCCAGACGAAAATCCCGGCCAGAATCGAAAAGGAGTAATTATCATGAAAGAACGTGTGATCTTGGGACTGGTTCTGTTCATGATTGCCGGCTGGGTTTCATTGGGATTTGCACAGCAGGCCGATGATATTCGCGAGTTGAAGCTTCGTGATTGGCAGCCCCGTTCGATGCTCAAGACCAGGCAGAGTGAAGTCGAGAAGCCGGCGTACCCGGTGATTGACGTTCACAATCACCTTGGCGGGGGTAAGGACCGGCTAACGCCCGAGCGAGTGAAACATTATCTTGCTGAATTGGATGCAGCGGGGGTTCGCACGGTTGTCAACCTCGACGGCGGATGGGGCCAGCGTTTGGATGAAACTCTCGCTGCGCTGGACAAGGCCCATCCCGGCCGTTTCCTGACGTTCGCACTGCTGGATTTCAGCGGCATCGACGACGAGAACTGGGGCCGGCGTGAAGCCAAACGGCTCGAAGAGAGCTTCCGGGCCGGTGCGAAGGGACTGAAATTCCACAAGTCGCTCGGCCTGAGCTACCGCTACAAGAATGGCAAGCTGATGCCGGTCGACGATCCTAAGCTGGATCCCGTCTGGCAGACGTGCGCCAGGTACGGTCGGCCGGTGATGATTCACGTCGCCGACCCGGCCGCATTCTTCACACCGTTGGATCGTTTCAACGAACGCTGGCATGAACTCGGCGATCATCCGAACTGGTTGTTTTACGGCGAGAAGTTCCCTTCCCGGGATGAAATCCTCGCCCAGCGTAATCGTGCCATCGCCAGGCATCCGGAAACCACTTTCATCTGCGCCCATTTCGGTAATAATCCGGAAAACCTGGCAACCGTCGGAAAGTGGCTGGACACATATCCCAACATGATAGTCGACGTCGACGCACGGATTTCCGAATTGGGCCGGCAGCCCTACACGGCACGGAAGTTCTTTCTGAAGTATCAGGACCGTATCATGTTCGGCACCGATACTACGCCCCGCCGTGACGCCTATCGGATGTATTACCGCTTCCTGGAAACCGACGATGAATATTTCGACTGCGCGGGAGGGCACCAGAGGCAAGGTTTCTGGATGATCTACGGGATTTTCCTGCCCAAGGACGTTCTGGAAAAGATATACCAAACGAACGCCGAACGACTGTTCTTCGGCCGGCCGGCTGCCAGGGTGCTGCGTATCCGGCAGACGGAAGATTTCGCCGTAAACGGAACCGGCGACGCGCCGGCCTGGAAAAAGGCCGCATGGGAACCGCTCAACCTGCGGGAAACCGATGGTCATCAATATAAAACTCGCATAAAGATGCTCTACTCCGGAACCGGCCTGTACGTCCTGATGGAGGCCGAGGACGCCACGATTACCGCTACTATGAAAGAGGACTTCCTGAACCTGTGGCAGGAGGATATATTTGAGGTCTTCTTGTGGACGGATGAGCGATACCCAGTTTACTTCGAATACGAGATTTCGCCGCTGGGTTTCGAGCTGCCGATTATCATCCCCAATTTCGGCGGCGAGTTTCTCGGCTGGCGGCCCTGGCACTACGATGGCAAACGGAAAACGCAAACGGCCACCACTGTCACAGGCGGCTCAAAACAATCGGGTGCCAAAGTGACAGGCTGGAAAGCCGAGGTGTTCGTTCCATACGACCTGCTCAAACCTTTGCAAAACGTTCCCCCGCAGCCGGGGACACGATGGCGAGCCAATTTCTATCGCGTCGATTACGACGAGGGCAAAACAACAAGCTGGGACTGGGCCCGGGTCGGCTCCGGCTTTCACGAGTTCGAGAAATTCGGCACGCTCATTTTCGAGTAGAGCCTTGATCGCAACTCCCCTGCTATCATTTGCTCGGCCTGCCGGCGTGCTCTATTGAGCCGCCGGACGATTCTCTTTCAAATGGAAAGGTCAGGTTATGCTTATAGTAAAAGAACACAAACGCTTAGTTTTCCATTGGATTTTATTTTGTGTTTTTGTATCGGTTAATCCATGTACATATCTCGATGCTAAGGCAAAGGATTTCATCTGTTTTGACACTGAAGACGTTGGTCAACAGGATCGTCAATTGCCTGTGATTCAGCCCTGGAAAATCGTTCACCTCGATCCTGATTATGGAGGTCAGTGGATATTGGCCGCCGACTTAAACGGGGATGGCGCAGTCGACATCGTCAGCGCTGAAAACTTCAATAAAGATGATGTGCACTACACGTCCACAGCGGTGGCTCAAAACCTTGATGGATCAGTTTTGTGGCAGTGGGGTAATCCGGACATCGGCCGAAAGAACCGGCACCATGATGTTGCCTGCCAGATTCATGATTGGAACGGTGATAGTAAAAGCGAAGTTGTTCTTTGTACAAAAGGATTTTTAGTTGAGCTTGAAGGAGCCACGGGACGCGAACTAAGACGAATACCAATACCTGACGAAGCTGCCGATTGCCTGGTGTTCTGTAATCTTTCAGGCAACAGTCATCCAACTGATGTACTCGTAAAAGACCGATACCATCAAATTTGGGCGTATAATCGGCAGGGCAAACTGCTCTGGACAGTCAGGGATCCCGGTGGATTTCGAACCGCCCATCAGCCGCGTCCAATTGACATCGATGGGGATGGACGTGATGAGATCATGGCCGGCTACGCCATGCTGAACAGCGATGGCTCTGTTCGCTGGGTTTATAAATCAAAACAAGTCGATCAAGCCAAAGGTCATCTTGATTGCGCCCGCGTTTTTCGACAAGGTGTCTCTCCCGAAGACTTTCGTATTGTGCTAACCTGTTGTGGAGCCAATAACATTGCTTTTGTGGACGGCAACGGAAAAGTGTTATGGGAAGTATCGGGTCATCATTTTGAATCCGTAGATGTCGGCCGCATCATACCCGGCCATGCCGGTCTGCAAATTTGCGTCGATATTGACCATCAACCTTACGGAAAGAGCCCTCTTTGGGTATTGGATGAACAGGGTCAGCCTCTCGGCCGGCTTGTGACTGATTATAGCCGGCATCATTGCCTGTTAGACTTCACCGGAGATGGCATTGAAGAAATCCTTGTCGCACACAAAGGCGGACTCTACGATCATCAAGGGCGCCGTATTGGCACTTTCAATACACCGGGCGAGGAAATACCTGGGGGAACGATTAAATATGAAAAGAGTATGCTCATTGGCGATATAACGGGCGACGGAAGAGCCGACGTAATCCTTGTCACTCCCTATAACGTTTACATATATCAGAACACAAGCGGCCCAAAAACCGGCAAGCCCGTCCGGCCCGGAACAGAACCGAACTTCACACTATATTAACGCTTAAAATGAATTACTTCGCGCCGGCTTTTTTCAGGTCCGCGTAGCTGATAAGTTTAATTCCCAATTTCTTAATTGCTTTCTTGACCTTCTCGCTAACGAAGACTTCCGTCACGGCATCGCGATCTTTTGCTACATCCTCATATCCTTTATGACCTATAGCACCCATTTCCGCCGTATCGATACCGGGGTGTTCTACGAATAAATAAGTGCCGGGCTTTAGTTCCACGAGCCTCTTTATGAATTTTTCTATTCGCTCTTCAGCGGTTTTTGCATCTCCGAATCCACCGAATCCCCGCACACCTGCTTCAGGGGGCATAATGTAAAGATCGTATTCTTTGGCCAGTTTTGCGCAGAGCTCTTTGACTTTAGGATCCCAACCCGCGGAGCCCATGTGAAAAGAGAGGTGACTGACATGCGGTACTTTACGTTTGCCCAGCTCAATCTGGGCACGAATTTCCTTTTCAACTTCTTCTATTTTCCAGTCCGCATCTTTCAAAGCCGTCCCTGCCGGCATATTGTTTCGCCGCCAGATCGTAGGATAGAAATAACCGTCCGCATCGGTCAGACTCGGAGCCCAGGTCAGCGGGCGCCATTTATAATTGTCCCATTCGCTGGTCAGAACCACATGAATACCGACATCCAGTCCCGGATTCTCGTTGAGCATTTTGACGGCCTCGGGAAACCACGAACAAGGCACCATTAGTTCGACGCTCGTCACGATCCCTTCCTTATAAGCTCGAATACATGCCACGTTGGCGGCGTGACATGACCCAATGTCGTCTCCGCGAACGATCAGGTTGACATTTTTATCCTGTGCCGCACCTTGAGCGTACAGGCCGTCAATACTCACCGCGTTAATAACCAACAGGAACAAACAGCACAATAAAATACGTGAATAACTCATTCTTTATTCCTTTCGAAATTATTATTACAGCCCAAGCTCGTTCAACAGAAAAGCATGGTAGTGTACGCTCCTGTCAATCTGCTCGGTCAGCGGCGTGCCTGAGCCGTGCCCGGTTTTTGAGCTGGTCCGCAGCAAAACAGGCCTGCCCGATGAACTCGCCTCCTGAAGGCGAGCAGTCATTTTCCGGGAATGCATGGGATCAACGCGCGGGTCATTGGCGCCGGTCAAAAACAGCACGGAAGGATAGGCCGTACCGTCCGTGACATTGTGGTAAGGTGAATAAGCGTAAAGAGCACGAAAATGGTCGGGATTTTTCACGGTGCCGAATTCCGGGATGTTAAATTCCCCGTTCGGGGCAAGCTCGACCCGCAGCATGTCATATATTCCAACGGAGGAAAGCACAACCCGGCATAGTTCCGGGTGCTGGGTTATCATGGCGCCCATGAGCAATCCGCCGTTGCTGCCGCCGACGATTGCCAGCTTCTCGGGCGATGTATAACCGGCGTCGACCATATACTGCATTGCAGCGGCGAAATCATCGAAGACGTTTTGTTTGCTGGTAAGCATGCCTTCGGCGTGCCACTGCTCTCCGAATTCACCTCCGCCGCGGAGATTGGCCTGCGCATAAACGCCCCCATGGTCGATCCAAATCCGGCGTAAGGCGCTGAAGCCGGGTTCTATGCTAATCCCATACCCGCCATAACCGCCGAGCAATACGGGATTCGAGCCATCCAGCTTCACCCCTTTACGGCGAATAATATTAACCGGCACCTTAGTCCCGTCTTTGGAAGTTGCATATTCGCGAACTACTTCACAATCGGAAAATTCCACTGGAGATTCTGTCACGAGCGCCGTTTTAACGGTTGTCCCTTCGTCGGGACGGAATAAATACCACGCCGCCGGTTCGATATACGAAGAGTTCGAATACAAAACAGCATCGCTGCCCACAGCAACGATTTGCCCAACACTGGAGACCGGCAGAATCTTCGGCCCCGCCTGCCTTTGTCCACGAAGGTCAAAAACACGAATCTCAGAGGGGCCACCAAGCTGATACGTGACATACAGACGGCTCGACGTCACCACCATGGGCGGGTGGCCGGGAAAATCGGAAACGATAGTATCGTCACCTTCGGGAACAATAATTTGCGCTTTTTCCAAAGAAATATCGGCAAGGAACAGTTTTAGTATTTTGCCGCGAGGAGCGTCGGCCCGGGAAATAACAAATATCGTATCATCCGGCCCGAACGTCGCCTGGACTATTTTGTCGTCATAGCTGGTAATCTGCTTCCATTGCCCTCTTACAGTGCGAACATAGTGTGCGAAACGGCCGCTGTCACCGTATTGAACGGTCGCAAGCACACGGCCGGAACGCGTGTCCGCCTCCAGCTTGATCTCCGCTATACGCGGAAAGTCCCTGCCGATTTCATATCGATCTTCACCGGGCGGCGTTCCGATTTTGTGATACCAGACCTGCTGGTAAAAATCCATATCTTCAACCGGCCGCTCAGAAGCCCGGGGATATCGAGTGTAGTAGAAACCCGACCCATCCGGTGTCCAGGCAAGATCGCCCCCGGCGGTGCCGCCGTTTACGCGGGCAATGACCTGCCCGATCTCTTTGCCGGTCCCCGCCTCATAGACATGCACATCCCCGCTTTCCGAGCCGCCGACCGAAAGCGAAACCGCAACGAGGCTGCCGTCCGGTGACGGCACGTAAAAGTCGATCGATGTTGAAGCGCTGGGATCTATTTTCATCGGGTCGGCAATGACTCGCTCGGACTCCGGCTGCTGCGCCGAGGGCATAACCACCAGAAAAGGCTGCTCCAGCGGCGGCTGGCGCTTCATAGCAAACAGAGCTCCTTCACGCCTGCTAAGCGAGTAATACCTAACAGATTTCGCCGTTAGTATCTTTGTAATACGCTCGCGCAGCTCTTCGACTTCGGGCAGATTGTCCAGCGTCTTTCGAGCATAAACATTCTGCTTATCGCTCCAGGATTGAACCCGCTCATCATCCCAATCTTCGAGCCACTGATACGGATCGACAACCTTCACGCCGTGATATTCGTTTACAACTTGTGCCTGGGGAGTTTGAGGCGGCCCGAACGCCGCACAGCCACTCAGAAAAATCAGCAGAACAAATAAAAGTTTCGCGTAACGCATTACCAACTCCTTTCATTCGAAAAGATTATTACATATCCTCGAGGCTATAAATGTAATAATAGTAGGGGCAACCCCGTGTGGTTGCCCTGATTCATTATCGCCGGATTGGGCGGCCACATGGGGCCGCCCCTACGGTGTCGATATCGATACCCAGGCCTTAATCAATCCCTTGTTGTTATCATCGACACTGTATCCTCGTCCTTGACAAAGATACGATTGCGTGTAACCACCGGATGTGCATAAGTCGGCGTACCTGATAACTTGACTACGGAACTCGAACCAAACAGCTCGGAAAATCCCTTGTCACTTGGCTTGAAAACTATGAACTGGGCTTCACTGGTCAGGGCTATCAGATAAGAACCGGCACTGACAATAGAGCCAAAACCGCCCCGACCGCGCTGTGCATCGTCGACCCAGGCCGTTTGGCCAGTCTCAGCGTTGATGCAGTAAAGATTACCATTGTTGGACAGACCGAACAGCAGGCCGTCCCTGAGTACCGGCGTGTTGTACTGCGGGGCAAGCTCGGGATTGCTCCAAAGCTCTTTGGCGGCAAAGCCGTCGCCCTGCTTCTCGACCTTTACCGCTTTAGTACCCCTGCCGGCTCCTGTATAAATAACCGTTTGACCATCGATAATCGGTGTAGCGGCATTGTACGCTCTCCCTGCCGGCGGGAACGGCAGTTGCCACAGAAGCCTTCCATCGGCTACGCCAACTGCCACGACGCTCTTCTCCGCCAGCGTCACAAGCTGCTTTGTACCTGCCACCGTCAGTAAAGCGGGCGAGGCGTACGCCGGGCCTTCGCCGGCCCATCGCCATTTCTCATCGCCGGTATTCAGGTCATACGCAATAATCGCTCCATTGCCCTGCCCGCCGAGATGCCCGATGGCCATCCCGTCTACAATGATCGGTGAGGTGGACGTGAAGAATCTCGGCACGACCTTGGGGAACGGGTCCTTGCGCCAAACGACTTTGCCGGTGGCTGCGTCCAGGCACGAGAGAACTCCGCCCACACCCAGCGTGACAACCTTTCCATCCGCTACCGCAGGCGAGCTTCTGGGTCCCGGGTGCCGGGCGGCCGCTCCGGTGACAGCCTGGGCGGGGTATCTGTTCGTCCACTGCTCTTCTCCTCTTTCGACTTCCAGGCACGTAGTAACCTCACTATCGCCCTGCCGTGTGAAAACGTAGAGCTTATCGCCAACGAGTGCCGGCGTAGCATCGCCAGAGCCTACCGTCGTTTCCCACATTTCCTTCAACACCCATCGCTCAGGAGCTTCGAATCCTGTCACCTTACCATCCCGGTTTGCTCCCCGCCACTGCGGCCAATCCTGTGCGAAGACACAGCTAGCGCCGATCAGAATCACACAGCCCAGCATAACGGCCCTCGATAGATTTGCTTTCTTCATGATGACCTCCAGTTCGAATCCCACTTCAGACACCCGCACCGAGCTGCATCCACGGCAACTCATATATAAGCGCCGGCTCACGCCTTACAATCTAATCCGCTCCGCCCGACGTGTCAACATCATTTAGCTCAAGCCCGGAGATTTTATCCTAAGCTTTTACGAAACAAATGGTTACGGGGCGGATGAATTGTAGATGTCCCGGATTTCCTCTTCGGTCAGAGCATATCCATAGAGACGGACGTCGTCGGTCAATCCGTCACTGCCAGCCCTGCCGGGATGGTCGGAGCCTGGTCGTCGGGCAGCGCCGGTTTACCGTACACAGTAAGAACGCCCGCGGCCGGTATCCCCGTAATGACGGCCTGGCCGGCGCCAATTGTCTGATCCGGCAGGTCCACATTATATTGGCTTGCTGTAGTGTATTTTACGCCGTAGGTTCCGATGGCCAGCCCACCGATGGAGAAATCACCTCCGGCGTTACATTTGACCACGACCACGTAGCTACCGTCCTTGTTGATGAAAGCAAGAGGATCAAACATGCTTTCTTGTGAAACGGATTTAATTCGGACCGCCCCGGGCCTGACAAAGCGATAGTATTGCCGGGTGAACTTTGTAGCGTCATTGAGCAATACCCGGGGATTGGCCGGGTCGGAATCGTCGATTATATACAGGGCCATATTCGAATTGAGCGCGCCGGCAAGAACGCCCTGCTGCCACGCCGAATTGTTGCCCACCTTAAGGTCCTCATGAAGCGTACGATAACTATTGCCGCCGCTCCACCATTCGAGCATGGAAGTATCAATACCATATTGTTTCGCCCGGCCGGCGATTGTCCGCAGGTTCTGCTGGGACACGCCACTATAGCGATGGTACGATAGCTCGCGCAGAAATTCGACCGCTCCCGGCACTTCTACCATCCTGTCGAAGAATGTGATTGCATTGCGCATATTCGTGGTCGAAGGCGCCACAAAAACAGGTTCGAAGCCGGCGGTCTTCAATCTCCCGGCGGCCGCTACAATCGCCCGGCCGACTATCGTTCCGTTCCACTGAGAGACATTGTCAGGCTCAAGAATAACCTCCCACGAATCGGGAACCCAGCCGTATTTCTCCTGCAGGTGCAGATATGTCGCAAGGACAAACTCCGCGTATTCGTCCGGGTCGTCGTGCATATAGCCGCCACCTTTGATCTGTCCGGTGAAGGCGACGTAGTTGACGTTCACGAAAAGTTTGTCCCCGTCCGCCTCAAGGACCGCCCGCAAAGGATTGACGATTCGCTCCATGGCATCGTCCATTTCCGAGAAATGAAAACCGGACCAATCGATAGTATATGGATCGGCGTTATCGTTGACGGTCGCATAGCGGCGGCTTCGCCACGTTTGATAGTCGATGGAACCATCCTGGTAAGCGGACCAATTGTCGCTGTTGTTTTCGGTGCCGCTTCTGATCTCCAGCCTGAGCCGGTTGATACCTGCATCGTGGACGGCCAGATCGAACAGTTCATCTTTAAAATTTGGAAATGCGGGATTGTCGGGCTCCAGCGCGGATGCAACCATTTCCCAGCCGCTGATGGTCTGGTATGTTTCAGACGGATCTACGGTAATGGTCCTCGCCGGGGTGAGCCTGGCCAGGATACAGTCACCGTTGCCGTAGTTTCCCCCGCCGCCGGCAAATGTGCTTTGGAATGCGTTCTTTGCGGGCCAGCCGGCACCATCGCTCGCTCCGGTCAGATACAGGCTGCCGTCTGCCCCGAGACAGCCTGAGCGGCCGTTATCATTGGCGCCGCCGCCCAGGTATGTCGCGTACAGAAGCTCCTTAAGGTCCGAAGAAAGCGTGACAAGTACCGCTTCCGTGCCGGCGTTCTTCTGGTTTTGATAAGCACCGGCCGTCAGCGGAAAATCAGCGGATTGCGTTTCGCCGGTGACAAAGACCCGGCCATCCGGATCGACGTAGATGCCGTCGGGATTCTCGCTGCCGCTGCCGCCGATCAGAGTGCTGCCTAAAAGAGCACCGGACGGCGAGAGCTTGGTAATCGCCCAGTCCGTACCGCCGCCCCCGAATGTCTGCTGGAATGCGCCTTCGGTGACGGGATAATTCGGCGAGCTGGTGGGGATGGCGGCGTATGCATTTCCGAAATCGTCGACGGCGAGATTGTGCGTGCTGATCCATTCGTTGCCGGGCCCGCCGAGGTACGTGCCGTAAATCAGATCCGACCCGTCCGGCGTCAGGCAGGCGACAAAAAAGTCGGCCTCGCCGCTATACGTCCTGTCGTGCGCGGCGGCAGTCGTGGGAAAGTCCGGCGAGAACGTCGAGCCCCCGACATAAATCCTGCCGCCGGCGCCGACACGGATGGACGCGGCGCTGCTATCCTGAGCAGAGCCGCCAAGCCACGTGGCCCAAAGGACCTTTGAACCGTCTGACTTGATTTTTATCACGCCGCAGTCCTCAATTCCTCCCGGCGGCTCTTTCTGATAGGCGTTCGCGAACCATTCGTTCGGCGGCGTCTTCGATGTGTTCCATCGACCGCCGGGGACATAAACATCGCCATTTGCGTCGATCGCTATGTCCCGGCACAAGGTGGAGACGCCGACATAGCTCGACCATACCAGGTCTGACCCATCGGGCGACATTTTCAGGACAAAGGCGTTCTGCATCCCGTATGAGCCGTTGTCCACGCCGTCAAAGTCCTGCTGAAATGCGTTCTTAACGGGAAAGCCCGGTCCGGCCCGACCGGCCGCGTAAACATAGCCCTGCTCGTCGACCTCTATACCGTATGCGCGGTCGTAGTTCGGCCCGCCGACAAGGGTGGACCAGAGCAGCTCACCGTCGGGAGCGAATTTTACGATGAACACATCGCACGGCCCGAATTCCTGCGCGCCGCCGGTTCGCAGTGATTGAGAATACGCGCCCGGTGTAGTGGGAAAGTCCGGCGATGCGGTGCCGCCCACAACGTAGATATTGCCTGACTTATCGACCGCTACGTCACGGGCGTGCTCCCAGTCACTTCCGCCGAAGTACGTTGAAAATATCAGATCGTACGCATCGGCGGCGAACGTCTGAGACGTCATCGCCAGGACCAATATAATTACGGCGAACATCAGAGATGCCATCGCCAGGATAATTATAATTGCCCGGCAATGATTGAATTTGAACTTCGCCGAACAGAACCGCCCCTCGCCGGCATGGGTGACATGCTCTGAGAACTTGCCAGAGTCGTTTACTCTCAACATTATACGATACCTCCATGACCATCGTAGATGGAGTTAAAAATAATTTACCAACAGATCGCACAAGAAAATTTCATAATCTATCGGCACGTTATTTTAACAAATCCCCCACAAGATGTCTGCTATTTCCCGGCTTATTTCCCCTCCTAAAATAACATCGGGAGAATCCCAGCTTTAGCTGCCAATTAAAGCGTAACTATCTTGAGCAAACTTTGACGGGCAGGTATTTGACGCCCCATTTGAGGGCCTTTTGGTGAGAGTTGAAGAAAACATCCAGCCGGTTGCCCCGGATTACCCGGCCTCGATCGAGAACCTTAACCGGCTCAGAATTGTTATAGCCGGGAACAATCATTTCTGTGCCAAACGAATGCATCTTGTCCGCAGCAATAAATGTGTCCCCCAGCCTGATTTGATGGCCGTTTGCGGTTATTCCATCACTGTGTTTCCCACAGCACTTACTACACCAGCAATATGCCGTCACTCGCATCCGGATTATTTGCCACGAAGCAGCCTGATCCGAGCTTTCATTTGCGGCTTCACTTTCTGCCTGGTCACCGGCCTCCGCCGACTCAAATCCTCCCGTACCGGGAATGGCATAAAGTATCAACGAAAGCAGAATCGCCCCTAAAATAAATTTGCGCTTTACAAGAAAAATGTATCCGGTGTTCTTACTTCTACTTCTCATCTCTCGCCCTCCTTCTAAATCAGTGTTGCTTTGATGTCACTTCTAAAACATTTTATCGGAACATTCTTTTAGCTTAGTACCTTCCAGTTTATAATATTGCGCATAAATTTACAAAAGCCAAACTCAAACTATATCCCAAATGAATATGAACAACCGGTATAAACATATCTTATCGATCTTCGACCTGCATGACATTGAGATCGATAGCAGGATCACAACGACTTAAAGAGTTGATTAGACCAATTGTGATTAAAATCTGCGCCTTTGTCATCTCGACCGGAGGGCTGCGGAGCGGCCTGAAGTGGAGAGATCTGGCTGCGAACGAAAAGCAAGTTTAGTCAGAATCCAGATTTCTCATAGGTTATGCTATACCAAT
>Ga0265594_1000288_pt1 | contig 41386 bp, 50 predicted proteins | sample saktaG_11_FD_190147 | JGI IMG/M metagenome (GOLD analysis project Ga0265594, IMG submission 190147) | Saline water microbial communities from Sakinaw Lake, British Columbia, Canada - sak_2011_5_24_80m | ecosystem: Environmental > Aquatic > Non-marine Saline and Alkaline > Saline ... | reverse complement strand
GTCGGAGGGAGTCCGTCAACACCCAAAGTACCGGCGGATTGTATGTCTAAACATATTTCTTCTTCCCGCATGCGTTTTTTAAAATACGCTTCCGCCATAATGCTCCTACAGCTGTTTCCCGTACAAACAAAAAGAATATGTTTTATGTTTTTTTTCGTCATAGTTTCACCAAAACCTTTCGACCTCTGTTTTTTCAAACTTTCTCGAATGTTTTTTTATTTTTTCCGTTTTAAATGTATTCCGCCTTTTATTTTCTTATTCTTCTCGGCGATTTTTCGGATAAGTTCGCTCTTGTGTGTTTTTAGTTTTTTTTCGAGCGAACTATTTTCGATCGCAAGAATCTGCGCGGCAAGGATCGCGGCATTAACCGCGCCGGCTCGACCTATGGAAACGGTAGCGACCGGCACCCCGGAGGGCATCTGCACTGTGGATAAGAGTGAGTCTATCCCATCCAATTTTGTATCCATGGGAACTCCAATGACGGGTAAGATCGTATGCGCCGCCAAGACCCCGGCTAAATGCGCCGCGCCTCCCGCGGCGGCAATAATAACTTTTATTCCGCGTTTTTTCGCGTCTTTCGCGAATTTCGCGGTTTCCTCCGGAGACCTGTGCGCCGATGATATTGTTACTTCATGCTCTATTCCCAGCTTATTAAGCTTGACGGAACATTCTTCCATAACCGGCAGATCCGAATCACTGCCCATAACGATACTAACTACAGGTCTCTTACGCATTCATTCCTCCTGATGTTCTTAATCATATTAAAAATCCCCCCCTCAGAGTTGGCTCATGCTGTGGTAATTATTTGAAACACCGGCAAAACACCCCGAGTTCAACCTCGTAGGATGGTATAATGCGGGCACATGCAATGTGCCCCTACTACCAACCTACGAGGTTGGTGGTGCTATGTTGGTAGTACTTTCCTCCTACAATTTTTATTGTATTGAAAATCTCCTCTAACCCCGCGTTTTTCCTTTTCCGAACGAGACATCTTTTTCATCACGTTTTCCCTCGCCGCCGGCGGCAATATCCCGCCGGTAATGCATTCCCTCAAACGTAATTTTTTTTACCGCTCTATACGTATTTTCAATTGCTTCGGCAATATTTTTACCGCCGGCAACAACGTTAAGAACCCTTCCTCCCGAGGTTACAATTTTATCCGATTCTAAAGCTGTTCCCGCGTGAAAAATCAAAGCGCCTTCTTTTTCGGCGTCTTTTATCCCGGTTATCACTTTATTCTTTTCATATTTTCCGGGGTATCCTCCCGAGGCAAGCACAACACAAACGCATTTCTTTTTATCCCAGTCGATATTTTTCCCGGAGATATCTCCCTCTGCCGTCGCCATCAAAACTTCAGCCAGGTCAGATCTTATTCGAGGCAATATGACCTGTGTTTCAGGATCCCCAAAACGCACGTTATATTCCAAAACTTTAGGACCCTGAGATGTAATCATAATTCCAACGTAGAGAACTCCCTTATAAAGAATTTTTTCTTTTTTTAGCCCTTCTATCGTAGGAATAACGATCGTGTCCATGATCCCGCTAAACAATTTTCCATCCACGACAGGAGTCGGAGAATAGGCTCCCATGCCCCCTGTATTCGGCCCTTTATCCCCATCCAACGCGCGTTTATGATCTTGACTTGAAGCAAGCGGGATGATATTTGTGCCGTCGGTTAATACTAAAATGGAAGCTTCTTCACCTTCAAGATATTCTTCAACAATAATTTTTTGCCCTTCCGAGCCGAATACCCTTTTGACAAGCATATCTTCCGCGGCGCGTACGGCATCTTCCCGCGTTTGGGCTATTATAACCCCTTTGCCTGCCGCCAGACCGTACGCTTTAACTACGATCGGCACCGGAACGCCCTTTATGTATTCCTCCGCTTTAGCAAAATCATCGAATATCCGAAAGCTTGCCGTCGGAATGTTATACTTCGCCATTAATTCTTTAGCGAAAATTTTACTTGATTCCATCCGGCTTGCCGCGTACGAGGGCCCGAAAACTTTTATCCCGGCTTTTTCCAAATCGTCAGCGATACCTACAGATAGAGGTGCTTCCGGTCCGATAACCGCTAAGTCTATTTTCTCGCGTTTGCAAAAATCGATTACTTGTCTGTGATCGCCGACTTCAAGAGCCACATTTTGAGCTTCTTTTAATGTTCCTCCGTTACCGGGCGCGCAATATAGATTTTTTACTTTCGAGCTCGCGCGCAATTTCCAGCATAGCGCGTGTTCCCGTCCTCCGGAACCGATAACTAATATGTTCATTTGCCGCCTTGCTCCTTACACTTCATTTCGTTTTAGTAACAATTTATAAACACTTTCCAAAAGTGTTGTCACATTCTCGTAAGTTCTACCTGTTTATCGTTTTTCTTTCTTTTTTGTATTCGTCCGATTATACGGCATTTAAGTTTAAATTTTTCGGAAAAAATTTTCCGAGCCTTTATCGCGTCCGCCGATGATAAAACTAAAACCATGCCTATCCCCATATTAAACGTCCGAAACAGTTCTTCTTCGCTTATTTTCACTTTATCAGTTATCAGTTTAAATACTTTCGGCCGGACCCAGGCATTTTTATCAATAACGGCTTTCATGTTTTTCGGAAGCGCGCGGGGAATATTATCATAAAATCCGCCGCCCGTAATGTGCGCCGCGCCCTTTATCTTCACAAAACGCGCGGCTTCAAGAAACGGTTTAACGTAAATGATCGTGGGTTTTAAAAAAAGTTTATAATTCTTTTTTATTTCGGCTTTAGTAAAGATCTTCCGCACCAAAGAATATCCGTTAGAATGCAGTCCGCTGGAAGATAGCCCCAAAAGAACATCCCCGTCTTTGATCCCTTTTCCATCGATAACTTTTTTTCTGTCAGCCGAGCCCACGGTAAATCCGGCCAGATCATATTCTCCTCCCGGATACATTCCCGGCATCTCCGCCGTTTCGCCTCCCAAAAGCGCGCAATCAGACATACGGCATCCCGTTACGATACCTTTTATAACTTCTATCCAGACTTTTTCCTTCAATTTCCCTGTCGCGAAATAATCTAAAAAGAAAAGAGGCTTCGCGCCCGAGCAAAGCACATCGTTAACACACATAGCGACAAGATCTATGCCTATCGTATCGTGTTTGTCCGCGATTTTAGCTATTTCCAGTTTCGTCCCCACCCCGTCCGTAGCCGCGACCAAAAGGGACGAATTGATTTTTGACGAAGAAAGATCAAAAAACCCTCCGAATCCACCGACAGAACCTTTGCTTCCTTTAATTTTGGTAGTATCGATTAAAGTTTTGACCTTTTTTATCAATCGATTCGCCTTATCGATGTCGACTCCGGCGCGTTTATACGCATTACTTTTCATATCCCCGCCCTTTTAAAAATATCATCAATGGCTCTAAGATGATATTCCAGCTTGAAGCAATTTTCTATTTTTTCCGGCGCCATATATTTCTTCACCTCAAGGCTTTTTTGCGCGAAACTTTTAAACTCTTTATTGTCATTCGCCGCCTTAAGCGCGAGCGACTGAACAATATCATAAGCTTCCATCCTCGTCGCTCCTCCTCTTATTAATTCCAGCAAAAGACACTGTGAATAAACAAGTCCTTTCGTCGCGCCTATATTTTCCAGCATCTTATCTTCGTTAACGACAAGTTTTTCCACTAATGTTTTAGTTTTTGAAAGCATATAATCCAAAAGAATAGTCGAATCCGGTATTATTATCCGTTCGACTGACGAATGGGAAATATCCCTTTCGTGCCACAACGCCATGTTTTCGATCGAAACCATCGCGTTGCCTCTCAAAACACGGGCAAGCCCCGTTATCCTTTCACATATGATGGGATTCTTTTTGTGCGGCATACTCGACGAACCTGTCTGCCCGGAAGCAAAAAATTCCTGAACTTCCCCGATCTCGGTTTTTTGAAGACCGCGAATTTCAAATGCCAGTTTTTCTAAAGTCGCGCCCGTGATCGCGATCGCGCCGAGATATTCCGCGTGCCGATCTCTTTGAAGAACTTGGTTGGAAACTTCGGCACATTCGAGACCTAATTTTTCGCAAACATACTCCTCGACAAAAAGATCCACATTCGCGAAAGTTCCGACGGAACCGGAGATCTTACCAACAGCAACAATTTCCCTCGCTCTCAATAATCTTTCAAGATTTCTTTCCATTTCTTTACAAAACAACGCCATCTTAAGCCCGAAAGAAATCGGCTCGGCATGCACCCCGTGAGAACGGCCCATCATAGGCGTGTTTTTGTATTTCACCGCTTTTTTTCTTAATTCCAAAATAACCGCTTTCACGTCTTCAATGAGAATATCCGCCGCTTCCGTCATCATAACGGATAGCGCCGTATCCAGAACATCGCTTGAAGTAAGCCCAAAATGTAAATATTTAGCTTCATCGCCGATGTTTTCGGAGATATTTTTTATGAACGCGACCACATCATGATGCGTTTTTTCTTCAATTTCCTTAATCCTTTCTACACTAAAAGACGCTTTTTCCCGAATAATTTTGACAATTTTTTTATCCATAACCCCTTGTTCGGCAAAAGCTTCACAGGCCAATATTTCGATTTCCATCATTTTGCGGAATTTATTTTCATCCGTCCATATTTTAACCATCTCCGGCCGCGCGTACCTGTCAATCATAATTTTTACTCCCTTTTTACAGTCTAATTTTACGCGTATATATAATTTATTGAAGTATTTTTTATAGCATAGGTTACGCTACTTTGTCAATTTGTATCGAAGAAGATCAATTAATTCAAAACATCCCTCCATAAATAAAAAAAGCCCGCCTCACGAGCGGACTTTTTTATTTATAAATAAGTTGGTTGCGGGGGACGGAATCGAACCGACGACCTTGAGGTTATGAGCCTCACGAGCTACCTCTGCTCCACCCCGCGACAAAAATCAATCTGTTTAGATGGTAATTATAACAAAAAAAATTGATAGAATCAAGCTGTTTTTCTGTTTTCGAGGTTATTTTGGAATTTCAGTTATGTTGTTATCGAATTAATCCTTTACCTAAAGGTCACGCCTAACTCCGAGGTGAGGGTTTCTTTGATTTTTGAATGAACAGATTCGACTTCTTCTTCGGTAAGAGTTCTATCGGGGATACCGTATTCTATGCTGTAGGTAAGGCTTTTTTTGCCGGGGGAAACTTGTTTTCCTTCATACACGTCTACCAATTCTATGCTCAAGATCAGCTCTCCGCCTGTTTTGGCTATGATCGCTCGGATATTTTCCGCCGCGGTTTGACTCCCCGAAAGGATAGAGACATCTCTCGATGAAGACGGAAACCGATTGACGGCATGATACCGATTTTCGAGCTCCGCGCGGTTAATTATCTCATCTAACTTGAGCTGACACGCGTAAACTTTCTGAGCGAGATCATATTTGTCCAAAATTTTATCGTCTATCTCTCCCATAAATCCGATATTCTTACCCCGCGTTCTTATTTCCGCGGAATATCGGAAACCTGTTTCCTTGCTCGAAAGAAACGATATCGGAACTTTTAGCACAGAAAACAAAGCTGTTATGATCCCTTTTAGATCAAAAAAGTTTGATTCCCGTTCCCCTTCCAGCCAATTCTTGCGCCAAAGACCGGTCAGCCCGACCGAAAGCGCGGGAATTTCGAAAAACTCTTTATTTCCGCGGGAATATATCTTTCCGATTTCAAAAAACCCAAGGTCGTTATTTTTTCTGTTTATATTCCAGGAAACAGATCTGAGCAGACCGTCTAAAAGTTGAGGAGTTAACACTTTTTGCTCTTCCGATAAAGCCTTTTCTATTGTCACCGGTTTTCGTTTCTCCATACCCCCGGTGAATAATTCCGCCGCGGACTGACTGATCAAACTGTATGTCATAATTTCATTCAATCCTAACCCCGCGCATGTTTCACAAATCTTTTCCAGCACTTTTCGTGATTTTTCTTTTCTTCGAGTAGCGGGAACAAACCGCGCGATACTCGTTGGAATTTTATCGTATCCATAAATCCGAGCAATTTCTTCTATTAGATCAACTTCCGTATTCAGATCCGCGCGAAAACTCGGGGAGCAAACCGTAACACTTGTTTTAGTTCTATTTATTATTTCTATACCCAGTCTCCGAAACGTTCTTTCGATCTCTGTCTTTTTAAGCGAAACTCCTAATATATTTTCGGCTCTTTCGCCGCTGAATTTGATCGTTTTATTTTTTTCCGTCAAAGTCCCTGTTTTATGAAAATCACAAATCTCTCCGCCAGTTTCTTTCGCGATCAAAAGAGCCGCCCTGTCGGACGATAGTCTCACCATGCCTTTATCAACCCCGCGTTCAAATCTATAACTTGAATCGGTTGAAATGCCTAATTCGCGCGCGGTTTGTCTTACGGCGCGCGGAGAAAAATAAGCGCTTTCCAAAAGAATATTTTTGGTGTTTTCCGTTACTTCCGTAAGTTTTCCGCCCATCACTCCCGCGATCGCTATCGCCCGTTTGCTGTCCGCAATAACCAGCATACGCGGCTTTAGTACCCGTTCGATGCCGTCAATTGTAACTATTTTCTCCCCCTCTACGGCTTCTCTGGCGATTATTTCGCCGCCTTCGATCTTGTCCAGATCAAACGCGTGCAAAGGCTGACCGGTTTCCAAAAGACAGTAATTCGTTATATCAACAACGTTATTCACGCTTCGCGTTCCCAAGGAAAGAATACGTTTTTTTATTTTCCCGCTTACCTCTTTGACGTTTACATTCATAATCACTCTGCCGCTATAAAAAGAACATAACAGGTTATTTTTAATGGAACATGTTATTTCGGGTCCTTTTTCGCGAATGTTTTGTCTATGTATGATAAAATCCGGCAGGCGCAAATCCCTATTATAAATTGTCCCTATTTCCCTTGCCAGTCCGATAATATTCAAACAATCAGGCCGGTTAGCCGTTATTTCCAGTTCCAAAATATAATCGTTTCCGTAAGGAGTTATCTCCCCCGCTTCCGATCCGGACATAGTGAGTGCTTCGGCAAGGTTTTCCGGACTTTCGTCAATATCGATATACTGTTTTACCCATTCATAACTAAGTTTCATTATTACCCTTTTTAAGACTGTTTATTTTTCAAAGGATAAGGGCGCGCGCCTAAGGGCCCGCCACGAGCCCGCGTAGGTTCACAAGCGGGCACATGCAATGTGCCCCTACGAACGGTCAACAAACCCCGCCAACATCCCCCACTCTATAAAAATTCAAACAAACTGTTTCAAGAATCGAACGTCGTTTTCATAAAAAAGACGAATGTCTTCTATCCCGTATAACAGCATGGCGATTCTTTCCACCCCCATACCGAAAGCAAACCCGGTATATTTTTTCGGGCTGTATCCTACCGCTTCAAAAACTTTAGGATTAACCATTCCCGCGCCCAGGATTTCAAGCCATCCATTACCCGAACACACGCGGCATCCTTTGCCTTTGCATATTATACAAGATATGTCAACTTCCGCGCTTGGCTCTGTGAAAGGAAAAAAATGCGGTCTCATGCGGGTCTTTGTCTCTTCACCGAACATCCTTTTACAGAAACAGGAAAGCACTCCTTTTAGATCCGAAAACTTAATATCTTTATCAACCATCAGTCCTTCTACCTGGTGAAACATAAAAGAATGCGTGGCATCCACCGCGTCCGGACGATATACCCTCCCCGGCATGATCACCTGAAACGGAGGAAGCGCCTTTTGCATAATATGTATCTGCACATTTGATGTGTGGCTTCTGAGAAGATATTCTCCGTCGACATAAAAGGTATCAAACGCGTCCCGGGACGGATGGTCTAAAGGAATGTTTAAAGCTTCAAAATTATAAAATTCGGATTCTATTTCCGGGCCTTCCGCGATACCGAATCCCAAGGAAACAAAGATTTCATTTATACGGCGCGTTACCCGTGTTATAGGATGAATTGTCCCTATTCTCCCCTCGAGAGCCGGCATGGTGACGTCTATTTGCCGCGCCTCGCCGGGGGAGGAAAACACGTCGCTATTTTCTTTAATGTTTTTTATTTTTTCGGCAAATTGAGTTTTAAGCACATTCGCGTATTTACCGATTTCTTTTTTCTCCAGCGCGGAAAGATCAGAGATCGACCTTAAGACTCCCGTCAATTCGCTTTTTCTTCCCAAATATTTTATTTTTATACTTTCAAGCGTTTCAGCATCACGACAGTTAGCGAGCGCTTTGTCAAATTCTTTTTTTATTTTTTCCAAAGAGTCCAGTCTCGTCATGTTCAACCTTTATTTTTTAGACCGGCAATTTTGTCATTTTCGCCGAAAACTACAAGTATGTCGCCTTTGGTCACCACATCGTCCGCCTGCGGATTCACATTAATTTCTTCTTTTTCGATTTCTTTGCCTTTCGGGGGAATAACTTTCTTTTTTTTCTTTATCGCGATAACATTTACCCCGTATTCACCCCGTATTCTCAAGTCTCTTAGCGTTTGCCCAACAAATTTTTCCGGCGCGATAATTTCAATAATGCTTGAATTTTCTGAAAGTCCGATATGCTCTAAAACCGTATCCGAAACGGAAATAAGCGTTTGCGCGAGGCGCTCGCCGGTATCTTTTTCCGGTAAAATAACTTTTGTCGCGCCGATCTTTTCCAGCACTTTTTTGTGCGCCGCGTTCGTTGCTTTACAAACTATGACCGGCACCCCCAGATCCTTTAAAAGAAGCGTAACTAAAATGCTGGATTCCACATCCGTGCCGATCGCGCATATCGCCACATCAACTTTGTCAAGCCCTACTGATTTTGCCGCTTTTTCCTCGGAGGCATCCAAGCATACGGCCTTGGTCACGCTATCCATAATATCGTGAACTAATTCTTCGTCTTTATCTATGGCGATTACCTGCTGACCCTTTTTCGCGAGAGTCTCTGCCACACTGGCCCCGAACCGTCCTAACCCGATAACCGCAAACTGTTTCATTTTTCGCCTCCTATTAATAAGCGCCGTTCTGTCAAAAGTTTTCATCCAAATATTTCCTACGTCCTTTGCATTAAAACAGTTGCCTAAGATTATCTTCCCTCCCATAAGAATTTATACCACAGAGTCACAGAGACACAGAGTTATTAGAGAGCCCTTCTCTTTATACCATTTTTCTTTAAATCAGTATTAAAATTCAAAACTAACCATAGGTTTAATCCTGTTAGTTTTAAACGGGTTAATAATTGCGCTTGATGTACAAATGCCCTAAAAATGTCATCCTCGCGAATAATGTCATCCTCGCGAATAATGTCATCCTCGCGAATGCGGGGATCTATAACATTTTATAGCTGTTGAAGTTACAGATCCCCGCGTTCGCGAGGATGACAGATGTAGCCTATTTCGCGACAGTCCCGTAATATACTTTCTACGCATTTTATTATCCTCTCCGATATTCTATTTTCTAACTCCAATCTATCCATTGTATTTCTCTGCGCCTCTGTGACTCTGTGGTCTAAGATTTTCATTCTCTACGTCCTCATATACACAATTAATTCCGTTTAAATCCTTTCATATTCTTTCATTTTATTTTTGACAGTACCATACGCGCGTGCCCCTACGAATGACCAACAAACTCCGCCACTATCCTCGTAGGTTGGCAGCGCTCTCTCTGCCATCCTACGAGGTTAGTAGCGGTCGATTCACCGAAAACCATCTATCCAACCATTACATCTTCTTCCGGGAAAACGTAATTATCTTTTCTTTCCTTAAACGCTACAGCCAAAGCAAGCGTCAAGGGGCCAACCCTACCGGCAAACATTGTCGCGGTTATACAAAACTTACTGAATTCATTTAACCCCGCGGTTATCCCCGTGGAAAGTCCTACCGTACCAAACGCTGAGACCACTTCAAAAAAAGCTTTAATAAAATCTCCTCCGCGGGCACCCATTTCCGAAAAAGTTATCAGCACCGTGAAAACGAATATCCACGAAAACGCCAGAAAGAAAATTACAAACGCTTCTCTGATTATCCTGCGCGGAATTGATCGTGAAAAAAGCATTGTCCGGCGCTTATTTTTGAACATGGCATAAACCGCCGCTCCGACTACGGCAAAAGTACACGTCTTTATCCCTCCTCCGGTTGAACCGGGGGAGGCGCCGATAAACATCAAACCGATTATAGTGATGAGCGACGGCACTGACAATTTGCCCGTTGATATCGTAGTAAACCCCGCCGTCCGGCTAGTCACCGACTGAAATCCGGCGCTTAATAACTTCTGGGGCCATGGCATAAATTTGAAAAGATTATCCCATTCAAAAACAAGTATGAGTGAAGTGCCGATTAAGATCAAAAGCAATGAAACGGTAAGAACTATTTTTGATTGCAGATTAAGCCGTTTTGCCGGAGCGGATTTGAAAAATAATCCGGCAATATCCATGATAACTATAAACCCTATCCCTCCGAGGGAGATGAGCAGTATCATCGTAATATTTATGACCGGATCCGACCGGAATTGGGCAAGGCTGTCAGGAAAAAGCGAAAATCCGGCATTACAGAATCCTGACACCGCGTGAAAGATCGCGTTTTCCGCGGTTTCAAGAACACTCCATCCGGTTGTATTTTTCCACCGCAAAAATAAACATAAAGCACCGATCAATTCCGCCGTTATGGTGATCCCGAGAATATAAGCGAATAGTTTTTTAAAACCCAGAATATTTTTTTTATCCAGAGTGGATCTTATGATATCGGTTGACTGAAAACTGATCTTTCTGCCCAGCATAACCGCGAATAAAGTCGAAAAGGTCATTATCCCCAATCCGCCGGCCTGAAATAACGTAAAAATAACCCATTTTCCGAACCTTGAAAAGATCGTTCCCGTATCCTGCACGGTCAACCCCGTAACACAAACGGCGCTTGTCGCGGTAAAAAGGCTGTCCATAAATGAAAGCCTCCCGCCGTCAGATGTCGCGAGCGGCAGTGTCAAAAGTATGGTTCCAATAACTATCACGCACAGAAAACTGAAAATCAGTACCTGCGGCGGGGTTAATTTGCCCATATGGTTTTTTATACTTTCGCTTGTTTCTGAAGAGCCTTAAAAGCACCGTTGTCATTTGCCGCGAGATCCGCCAGCATTTTCCGGTTTAGCTCTACCTTTATGGTCTTCAGTCCGGCAATAAACTTATTGTAAGAGGTGCCTTCCGCTCGGCAAGCCGCCGTGATCCTGGCAATCCATAAAGAACGAAAATCTCTCTTTTTTTTCTTCCGTCCGATATAATTGTAAATCATTCCTTTTCTTACAAGCTCTTTTGCTGTTTTTAACAGTTTGGAACCGGCTCCGCGTCCGCCCTTTGCCGCCTTGAGTATTTTTTTTCTTCGTCTAAGCGAACTGCCCGCGTGTTTTACTTTTGTCATGTTACTTCTCCTGTTTTTATAGTCCCTCTTGCGCTATCTTTTTGCCAACCTGTTTCACCCCTTAAGTGAAACAGCACCGTTTTTTCCGCGCGATTCGCGTCTCGCGCTTTTTACTTTTCGAAATCCTATCTCGTTCCCATTTAATCCCTCAAGAGAAAATTTATTCACACCTACTTTGCAAATCTCATTTACGCGTACGGCAGTAAACGTTTAATTTTTCTCTCAAAAGTTTTATCAACCATCGCTGATTTCGAAAGATTTCGTTTCCGTTTTTTGCTTTTTTTCGTAAGAATGTGTCTTTTCCCTGTTTTTCCTCGCTTCACCTTACCGGTTTTGGTAAGGCTAAAACGTTTTTGCGCCCCTTTTTTTGTTTTTAATTTCGGCATACAATTCTTTCATCCCCCTTTATAAAACCATCCGCTAACCACCCTCCCCATTTTCAGCGAAAGGATTGTCCGACCCTTCCGCTTTTTTCCGGAGCTGTAATAGTTGTCAAACGGTCTTTTTGTTTATGTTCGGCTCCCGAGGCGCCTTCGCCGGGTTAACTTTTAGGCGCTATTGTCATAACCATAGTTCTGCCCATCGTTTTAGGACGGGATTCGGGTTCCCCTAAAGCCGCGATATCCGCGGCTATTCTATTCAAAAGGTCCATGCCCAAATCTTTATGCGCGTTTTCTCTGCCTCTGAAACGCAGTGAAATTCTGACCTTATCTTTTTGTTCCAAAAATTCTTTTATATGTTTTAATTTCACGGAATAATCGTGCTCTTCAATTTTCGGTTTAAACCGCACTTCTTTTATGTGGGTTACATGCTGTTTTTTTTTCGAGAGCTTCTGCTTCTTTTTCTGTTCATATTTATACTTGCTGTAATCCATTATACGGCATACCGGCGGAGTCATATTTGAAGCGACTTCCACAAGATCCAAACCGGCGGCTTGAGCTTTCGCGAGCGCTTCTCTGACCTCGACAACTCCAACCTGTGTACCCTCTTCGTCCACGAGACGCACTGTAGCCGCGTGTATTCTCGTATTCGTTCGAGTATAATCTTTAGCTCCGCTTCGATTTGATGAAACATTTGGTTTGTACGAAATAATTGCCTCCTCTTTTTTTCTTTTTAAGAATTCCGCGAAACACCGTTTTTTTCCTTTCGCGAAATTCTATTTTCTTTTATTGCCGAAAACCTTTTTATCCGGGTTGTTACGTCCCTCAAAGAGACTCTAATTCGGACTACTCAGTTGGATTAGGAGCCGCGGAAGATCTTTTTTCGCTTTGTTCCTTTTGTAATAAAGCGATTACGTCTTGCGCACTGAAATTTCCCAAGTTTCCGTTTTTCCTGCCTCTCAAAGAAACCGTACCGGCTTCTTGTTCTTTTTTTCCCACAATAAACATATATGGAATTTTAGTCATTTCCGCGTCTCTTATTTTTCTCTGCATTTTCTCGTCCCGCGTGTCTATTTCCACGCGAAATCCAAGTTTTAAAAGTTCTTTTTTTATTTTTTCTCCATAACCGACACAATCTTCCGCTATGGGTATGATTTTTATCTGCACCGGAGCCAGCCATAACGGAAAATCTCCGCCGTAATGTTCGATCAAAGCGCCTATAAATCGTTCCAAACTTCCCAATATAACGCGGTGGAGAACTATGGGACGCTTTTCGTTTCCCGACGAATCGATATATTTCAGATCAAATCGTTCCGGAAGAGCGAAATCACATTGTATTGTCGCGCATTGCCACGCCCTTCCAAGCGCGTCTTTAAGTTTTATATCTATTTTGGGTCCGTAAAAAGCTCCGTCACCTTCGTTTATTTCATATTTTATTTTTTTTGTCTCTAACGCGTTTTTTAAAGCGTCTGTAGCTTCCACCCAATCCGCTTCCGAACCGATATGTTTTTCAGGTCTTGTGCTCAATTCAACTTCAAATTCATTAAACCCAAATGTTTTAAGCGTCTCCTCGACAAAATCAATTACTCCTATTATCTCTTTTTCGGCGCCACCCTGCAAACAAAATATGTGAGCATCATCCTGTGTAAACCCCCGGACTCTCAAAAGACCGTGTAAAACCCCTGACTTCTCGTGCCTGTAAACATTCCCGAGTTCAAAATACCTTATCGGAAACTCTCTATAACTCCTTGTTCTGGAAGCATATACTAATATATGCCCCGGACAGTTCATTGGTTTGACGGCAAATTCCTGCCCATCGATTTCAAAGATATACATATTTTCTTTATAAAAATCGTAATGTCCCGACCGTATCCATATGTCACTTTTAAGAATATGAGGACTTGAGATCAACTGATATTCTTTTTCAAGATGTTTTTTCGTAATATAGTCCGCGATTATCTGCCGAAGAATGGCTCCCTTCGGATGATATAGAGGAAGACCCGCCCCGATCAAATCATTAAAACTGAAAAGTTCCAATTCTTTCCCAAGTTTTCTGTGATCTCTTTTTTGCGCTTCTTCTCTTAGTTTCAAAAACTCATCAAGCTCTTTTTTCTCTTTAAACGCGGCGGCATAAATTCTTTGAAGCATAGGATTTGTTTCTTTTCCTCTCCAATACGCCCCTGCTACGGAAAGTAATTTAAAAACGCCGATTTCTCCCGTTTTTTCCAGATGGGGCCCTTTGCAAAGATCCTGGAAATCCCCGTGCTTGTATAAAGTCACCATATCCTCTTTTAATTCCTTTAAAAGTTCGAGTTTATATGTCTCTTTCACCTTGTTAAATATTTTTTCGGCTTCGGACTTTTTAACCTTACGGCATTCAAAACAAAGATTTTCCGCTATAATACGCGCCATTTCCTTCTCGATTTTCGGAAAATCTTCCGGAGTCAAAAAATGACTTTTCGAAACCTCGCGAGACTTTACACTGCATGAAGAAAAATCAAAATCATAATAAAACCCCTCTTCTATTGCCGGCCCCATGCCGAGTTTCACTCCGGGATACAACCGTCTTACCGCGTCCGCCATCACATGCGCCGCGCTATGCCTTATTTTTTGGAGTTCACTATCGTGTTTTTTCATTAATTACCCTTTTTTGTAGCAATGCGGGCACATGCAATGTGCCCCTACGAAGACCCAACAAACTCCGCCAACAACCTCTTAATCCATCGTACGGGCACGGCATGCCGTGCCCCTACAGGGTTGATGGCGGACGATTCACTTTTCCGACCTCGTAAAATTCGTCCTCCTCCGCTTCTACTTCATATTACCAGTTACGGCGGACAGCCTTCGCATTTTTTTGCATGAACCTTTCACTTTTCCAAAGATTGACTCGCCGGCCATAGCCGGATAATATCAAAATGGTTCGGCGAAGGCTGGTGGGCGAAAGCTGGTGGGCGATACTGGGATCGAACCAGTGACCTCCACGATGTCAACGTGGCGCTCTAACCAGCTGAGCTAACCGCCCCAAGTTCATACGGGCGCGCGTACAGGAGCGCCCCTACGTATTTTATCAACGAACTCCGCCAACAACCTCTTAATCCATCGTAGGGGCACGGCATGCCGTGCCCCTACAGGGTTACAGCGGAAGATTCCCCATCCAACTTCATCGAATAATGGTGGGCGAGGAGGGATTTGAACCCTCACAGTTTTACAACCGAAGGATTTTAAGTCCTTTGCGTCTGCCAGTTCCGCCACTCGCCCCGCCACTTCATTCACTATTGTTATTGTCAATTCATCCAAGGCGCACACACGGGTGCACCCCAAGGCTGGCTCATGCTGTGATGTTTTTCACTAACATTCGCCTCCCTGAATCACCATCCTCGTAGGTTAGTGGTGGCTCCTCACACCACTATCCTACGAGGTTGGTGGAGGCGCGGACCGGATTCGCACCGGTGTACGCGATTTTGCAGACCGCTGCCTATCTTCTCGGCCACCGCGCCCTTTTCCATTTAATTTTTTCTACACCGTTTTTTAAATGCTAACCCATTATGACCACTCAACTTAACATACCCGAACAAAAATGTCAACACGGAACCACCCGCAAGCTATTTTCCTATTACCCTCACCACCAACCTCGTAGGTTGGTAGTAACCTACGAGGTTGGTGGTGAGGGTGGATTTTCTTATGATTTTTCCCATTCGACATCCGCGTTTACGTACAAAACGTTCCCTCCTCCGGCATGATTGGCAGATTTATCCGCCAAAAGGTGTTTTGAAGAGGCGTCTCTCACGGATAACCCTGACGTATACACATAATCGGGACAATCTATTGTTCCAATCTCTTTCGTCGCCGGACAATCCATCAACTGCGCGTTCGAGAGATATTGTTCTTCATATAACGTCCGGAGATTTTCAGGAAAGTTTCCGCCATGTTCACGAGCGTACATATACAAGGACACCCCCGCTTGACGCAAATTATCCGCGCAAAGAGTCTTTTCCATTTTCGCGCGGCTATACCGAATAAACGGCATCATTAAAATTCCCAGGATGATCACTGTCAAAAAAACCAGCAAAAGCTCACTTATCGTAAATCCTTTCCTGTTCATCTCTTATTCCTAACTGTCACCGCGTTTTTTACGACCCTTAATATGATCTTTGCCATTTTCTTTTTTGTTATGCTCTTGAACTGCTCTTTTTTTCCGCTGGCGGCACCTATCACCATATAATCTTTTTTTCCCGCGCCGAAAGGATTTTTTCCTCGTTTTTTTTCGTTAACCACTATGAAATCTAATTTTTTCGCTTCAAGTTTTTTTTTGCCGTTTTCTACCGGTCTTTCGGTTTCAAGCGCGAATCCCACTTTTATGATATTTTTTTTTGCCCCTATTTTTGAAAGAATATCCGTATTTTTAACCAAATTTATCCGCAGTCGGTCTTTTTTCTTGATCTTATTTTTTTCTATTTTTTCCGCCCTGAAATCACTCACTGCCGCCGTCATAATTATGCAATCATGTTTGTCTATTTTTTCAAGAACCGCTTTTTCCATTTCTTTTGCCGTCGTCACATTGATCACTTTTATCCCGAGCCCGGCATCCAGCCCTACCGGCCCGCTTATGAGACACATTTCAAATCCCTGCCTCTTTCCTTCGCGGGCGATTTCGTACCCGAGAGTTCCTGTCGAATAATTTGATATAAACCGAATCGGATCCAGCGGCTCAATAGTCGGGCCCGCCGTAACCAGTACACGCGGGATGTTTTTTTTCTTTTTGTTGGAGGTGCTCATGAATTTTTTGTATTTATCTCTTATCCGTTAGAATATCTTCCACCTTTTCGACTATTGCCTCCGCCTTCGCCAGGTGTCCGATCCCGGACCGGCCGCATGCTAAATGCCCTAGAACCGGAGAAACAAAATGATAATCATTTTTTTTAAGATATTTTATTTTATCCCGCATTATGGCATTATTAAACATTTTATCATTCATTGCCGGAGCGAATATTACCGGACAATCCGCGGCCGCTATCGTGCACGCCAAAATATTGTCACATATTCCGGCGGCGACTTTCGCGATCATATCGGCGCTTGCCGGAGCTACTAAAATAAGATCCGCCCCATCCGCTAAGGAAACATGAACGGGCGAACGTGAAGATGGAAGAGAAAACATATCCCAATGCGCTTTTTTGCCTGTTAAAGTTTCCAGCGTGAGCGCCGTAATAAAGTTTTCCGCGTCCGGAGACATAACACACTGTACGGAATATCCTTTTTTTCGAAGAAGCCCAATAAGATCACACGCTTTAAAAGCGGCAATACTTCCCGTAACTCCAAGAATAATATTTTTCTTCATAATACTGTTTTTCCGCGGGTTTTACGCGGCCTTTATCCTGACTTTTCCCGACATGATTTCTCTGATAGCGATTGTCGTGACTTTTTCCATAGGACTCGAATCTATCAGTTTTTTCATCCCGGAATTCAGTTCTATCGCCCTTAATGCCGCGAGATTACAGAGTTTATACACGCTTCCTGTTCTTTTCAGTAATTCTTCCGGTGATATTCTGTCCATTGTTTCTCCTCTTTCTTCTTTTAATTTTGGTTTAACAAACGGACAAGGCACGAGGGGCCCGCCCCTACACTTTGTTTCTTCTTTCCTCTATGATTATACTTTTAAGTTCGTTCACGGCCTCGGTAAGATCGTCGTTAATGATCAAATAATCGTATTCATCCCGCGCGGCGATTTCCCGCGCGGCTTCTTTCAACCTGAGCAATACTTCTTTTTTGTCGTCTGAATTTCTTTTTTTAAGCCTCTCTTCCAGCGCCTCTCTTGAAGGAGGCATAATAAATACGCTTACGCTTTCGGGAAAAGCCTTTTTAACTTGTCCGGCACCTTTAACATCGATACTTAAAATTATGTCCTTTCCCTGAGCGAGCACTTCTTTAAACCGCGCGAACGAAGTCCCGTAATAATTTCCAAAGTTTACTTCATATTCGAGAAACTCCCCGTCTTTTATTTTTTTCTCAAAATCTTCTTTCGAAATAAAAATATAATCTTTACCTTCCGTCTCCGATTCCCGCGCCTGCCGCGTGGTATAAGATACGGACCTCTCCATGCCCGATATTCCGTTAAGCACACGGCTGACAATCGTCGTCTTTCCACTGCCGCTGGGAGCGGAAACAATGACAATAAGCGTCTTTTTTTCCTGGGTCATATCGTATCCCTTTATACGCGTACGGTAAAAAAACTATTCAATATTCCGTATCTGTTCTCTAAGTTTTTCTATTTCGCTTTTTATCTCAATAACCGCTTTCGCGACTTTAAAATCATTAGATTTGGCGCCGATAGTATTGGCTTCCCTCTGCATTTCCTGAGCGATAAAATCCAGTTTTTTTCCCACTTCCGCCTTCGCCGTTCTTACCGCGTCTTTATACGCGGCGGTATGCGCGCTTAAACGGGTGATTTCTTCCGCGACATCGCAGTTTCTCGCGAAAGAAGCGACTTCCGCCTCTAACCTGCTCTTATCCGGAATCACTTTTTGGGATACATCCTTGATTGACCGGATCAATTTTTTCCGGTATTCTTCGACACTTTTGTCCCCGTATTTTTTTACGATACCCACATTTTTTTCGATCAAGTGAAGTCTCGAATAAAAATCTTTTGCCAGCTTACTCCCTTCCGTCTGCCGGTAAAGAAGAAGTTTTTTGAGCGCGCCCTCGACAACTTTTTGTATATACGGCCACTGTTTTTCCTCGCTTTTTTCTTCCACGGTCTCAACAACTCCGGGAAACCGCGCTAACTCCATGATCCCTATTTCGCCCGTTATTTTAAGGCGTTTTTGCGATTGCTTGATCTTTTTAAAATATTCGCTAAGAACTTTTTCGTTCACTTGCACATTTTTCACGTTTGTATTTTTTTCGCCGCCGGCAGTATTAATATTGACAAAAACTTTCCCCCTAAACATTTTTTTCTCAAGAACTTTTTTAACTTTTTCTTCTAAATTAAAAAATCCGTTATAAACATTGCACCCGACACTCAAACTTTTATGGTTCAATGATTTTATCTCCGCCGTTATTGTTCCATAAGGGCTTTTTACCGACGCTTTCCCGAATCCTGTCATGGATCTTATCATTGTTTTATGAACACTTTTTATTTTTTCCATATTATTTTCCTTCTCCCCATTCTTTTGTTTTATTTTTCTTTTCAATTTCAATTGAGGGGTAAATGTCCTCAATTATTTCATCGGGCTTGAACCACAATTTTATTTCTCTTTCCGCGTCTTCGCTATTTGCCGAAGCGTGCATAACGTTTTCGTATACTCCCGCGGTCGTAATTCTGCCGTAGGCTCCCCTTATGGAAACAGAATCCGCTTCTTCCGGATTGGTTTTACCGCAAATCTCCCTCACTTTTAAAATAGCGTCTTCCCCCCAATAGACAAGCGCCATCACTTTCTTTTTGTGATATTCTCCCATTATATATTTGACCAGATCTTCAAAAAAGGGTTTCTCTTTAAGCTCTGAGTAATGCTCTTCGGCAAGCTCACGGGAAACCTTTACAATCTTCGCGCCGATAATATTCAGCTTCGTTTCCGAAAGACGGGTCAGAATATTCCCTGTTAACGATTTTTTTAACCCATCAGGTTTAATTAGCACCAATGTCTGTTCCGGCATAGTAAATATCCCTCCAATACGTTTTTTCGCCGCTCCTCTTTCGCGGCTTTCTTCAACCTTAAACAACACTATCCCACACCTTTGCATAAACTCCGGCACGCAAAAGCGAGGGATATTATATGGAAACCCTTAAAAATGTATACTTTGTATATCCAATATCCGTTCTATTGTAGCAACTCGCGCCAAAAAGTCAACCCTTGATTCACGTTACAATCCATTTCGCGCCCCCACCTTCATAGGGGCGGACCCAAAACTCACACCCGCCCCTAATCTGGGGCCAAGTCCTCATCCTAAAAGAAACCGACAAAGCCATATTAGTAGAATCCGGAATAAAAACCTGGATCCCCAAATAGAGGATTTATAATATACGGTTAAAAAATAATGTTTTTGAAATTTGTGTTGAGAAAAGTGTGGTTGGGTGAGCGCTTACACTTGCTCGTGATCCGCTATTTCTAATTTCGAGAGCTGGCTTCGCATAGTCAAATATCACCAATCAATTTTTCTATCTATTTCATCTAAAAATGTACATATTTCTCTTTCATCTTTAAATTTAATGTGCCATAAAAAAGCTCCATTGTCAGACCGCTTGAAACAAAAATATTCCATTTCAGGCACAGGTGCATAGATGGGTTGCTCTATCAGAACATTGACTAAAGATCTAACAAAAAGCAACCAATTAACCCTATCCTCCAAAAATTCAACAGGCACTCCCTCTTTCCGAAAAAGACATAGTAGTTCTTCATTCAAGGCTTTCATGTATACAAAATAAATATGTTCATCAAAGTTTAATCGTCCACAAGGTTCGCCTTTAGGAACGCTTTTATTTATCCTCTCCATTATTAATTTAATGCCATCTGCCATTATGTCTTTCTTAATGTGAACAGTCCAATCGCAAAAAAAACGAATTAAAGCATACTTATTCTGAGCATCCGTTTTCCTAATTTGATCTAATAATTTGCGAAGTTGCACCATAATATAAACAACATGGTACTCTTTGTCAAATTTACCGGCATCCAATAAAACTGTTAATTTATTAACAATATTTTTTATCGTAATTCAATCTCTCAAATCTTTACCAAATCAGCCCTCGTAGGGAACTTTATAGGGTCGGGGCTTGACAGGCTGATCGAAAAGTAAGATTTTCAAAAATCAGGCATTATAAATAAAGAAGTTACAACAACGCTATTGCTCAAAAAGGCTATTCTCGGTCAGCCTGTCAAGCCCCGACCTTCCTGTCTTTCCGAAATAAATTGATATTTGTCTACCTTTTAGGCTTAATAGAAAATCCTTCGGCTTTTGCAAATTCTTGATTCAATATATTTTTACCTTCTTCTGGCGGCGTTGTACCTAAAATAAATCGCCAGTCGTTGAAACAAATTGAATCCTTGCTCCAACAAAAAGCATCGGTTTTTTCCTTATGAGAGATACCTTGTCATCCATAAATGTTGCCTCCTTCAAGGCAGTTTACTTTTAATTCACCCAATCATCCTCAACCGGCAAATCTGTCGATGGTTTCAGAGCGAACCATTTCAACACGCCAAGATTGCGAATAGCCTGAGCGACTTCTTTTTTGTCGAGCGGAGGACGACGTTTTTGTTTCCACTTCATGACTTCGTTCAAAACATCATCCTCGGACATGCTCTTGTTTTTATTCATCTCTTGCTCAACAAAAAGAACAGTAGCGACAATTTCGGCTTTATTCGTATCCAAACGCAGAAATAAATCGACCGTTTTGTCGATCATCTTGTCCCAATTCTGAAAAGTATCTTGATACTTTAAACGATTCTGCTCATACGCAAGACCCGGGACAACCTTAAACATAGATCCGCTTTTTTCTTCCTGTAATAACCCGGCATTGGATAACCGTTTTTTAACATCATCCAACTCTTTACAATAAGGCCCGTAGGAACCTCGGACATGCGCTAACCCTGTCGGGATACCTAATGCCGTAGCAACATAAGCAATCTTCTGGAAAATAGTTCGTCCAACCGGCATATGATATGCCTGCTTTTCAATACGATGGACTATCTCGATCAAGGCGACCCAAGCAGGTTCCAATTTTTGCAGAATGTTCGCACCTGATTTCGCTTTACACAGATTGTATTCTTGAGAAAGGAATTTCTCGATCAATTGCGCGGGCGGCGTGCCGTAGGGAGCATACATCATAACCGGAATATCCAACTTCGAAAGATATTTGTAAATTAAAGGGCCAACCGTCTCCCAAAGCAATTGACCATTGCCGCATCCCAGCGGAGGAACCGCTATTGACTTAATGCCCCATTCCTTATATTTCGAAACTAATATTTTAAGACCTCTTTCAATATCTGCGACACGTGATGCCGCGCGCCAGTCACTTTTTGTCGGGAAATTAATGACCAGAGGTCCTTCCGCAAAGAGCGAAAATGATTTGAATAAATAAGGAACGCCCGGCTTAACGTCGCCCTTCTTGCACCGCTCCACATAATCATCAAACATCTCCGGAAAGCGTTTCTTAAATTCAGCCGCTATTCCTTTGCCCATAATCCCAACACAGTTGACTGTATTTATGAGTGTTTGCGCGTTGGAATTAAAAATATCTCCAACCAATATTTTCATGATACCCCCTTTAGAAAAACATATTCCCTTTAATTTCTACAGGCAAGGTAGAAATCTGCCTAAAATTGTTAAGAGCTATTGTATTCGCTACATACGCCCCGATTATGTAAGAGCAATTAACACATCTTGGGACCAATACTTCTGCACACTTTATTCCTTTTCTACGGTTCTGCTCATAAAAATCATCGTTCAACCAAAATGTGGCATAAATTTCATCTTTGTTCAATAAAGGCAATCCTTCCGCCACTGGTTTAAATCAGCAATCACGGCTTGCGTTCTGATCGGTGACGATAACCCCATCAAGCGATAACACTTCGCTATTTATTCGTAAAACACAAATACTGTCATTTATGTAACGTCGCACGCTAAGCATGGGATTGTGAGCGTCAAAATACAGGTTGGCATAGTCATGCAAATGCTTGGTTGTCCCTGGAATTTTCTTATTCTGCCTACGCTCTTGAACCCCCTGCTCTGCAATTGAACGATGATGAACCCTGCGAGCTTCATTATGAGAAAGAATACCCTCTCTCAATATTGAAGCAACGTTCGATATCGGCACTATGCAATAAAGTTCGTTAATATCAGTTTGGTTCATTTTTCTTTAACTAACCCTCCTACAAGTTCGATTTCTTTTTCCCTCAAACCATAAAGAGCATAAACAAGCTCATCTATTCGATCTTCTATGCTCGAAATATCAGCCTGAGGATTTGCACTTCTTATTTTCATATTCTCAACATTTTTTTTCAACCAATTCTTCTAAATTCACACGCAAGGCTTTTGCCAACTTAATAACAGTTTCAATCTTAGGATTTGCTATTCCACCATTTTCCAGTTTTATAATGGTGTGATAGGAAATATCGGCTTTTCGGGCTAAGCCCTCTTGAGTTAGACATTTTTCTTTACGCAATTTGGCTAAATTTTTTAGATACATTAATTCTCCTTGACTAATATTGCAACACTATGTACAGTGATACTCAGCACATTGCCCCTTGTTATTGGGGTATTTTAACCCCTAAATAAGTTAAATACAAGAAATATAGAATGTCGGTGAATAATGCATCCATATTTTCGTTCTTATTATAAGCGATTGGTTGCTGGGTTAATACTCTGGGGGGTGTTGTTTTTATTTCATATAGTCATAGAGGTGATTAAATGCGTTGTGCAGTTTATACGAGAGTGTGTACAGATAATCAGGCTGAGGTTGAATTTAATTCTTGAGAGAAGTAAGAATCTAAAATTTTTCCATAGGACACTTTTATCTTTCCCATAATTTGAGAAACCAGTAAAGAGTTTTTAGCTTTTGTTTGCCGTTCTCGTCTGCAAAGTTCTTTTGTTTCTCCAAGATATAAAGCGCTAAACTCTCCATCGGGATTATATCGCCCGCCATAAGCAAAACTACCTTGTGTGCTCAAAATTTCATCAATTCGTTTCGGAGAAACCAAACGGAAATATATGCCGGCAACGCGTGAAGGCGTAACTCTCCGTATACTCTTTTGAAGGGATTCTCTTGTGTGGTGTGATTTTCCCATTATGTCGCTATCCCCCATTCAAGACGACCCAAGAGCCGTAAAACTTCCTGAACACCGGAAGGTCCTTGCTCTATTACTTCCAAGGGAGTCTTGTTTCCCAGAGCTTCGCTTGGTGTATTGAACCACTCTGTTTCTTGGGGACATACGAGATCCCGGGTCAAGCCCGGGGTCGGGTCATGCTACATGAGCCGATCTGGTAGGGGAATTCGGGGATAGTGGGAGTGCATCCTCGTAGGTTGGTAGTGTTCTTTACTACCATCCTACGAGGTTGCACGTATGGTATTGTGTTAATGCCCGTTCGGAAAACACCACCAACCTCGTAGGATAGCGGCGTGAAGAGCCGCCGCTAACCTACGAGGATGGTGGTGTCAGAGACTGGACGGAGGTGAATGTTAGTAAAAAACATTACAGCATGAGCCAGCCCTGGGGTCAAGCCCGGGATCTCTTCTCCTTTTGGGTAATTATTTTTTGTAATTGGTATTACAAAGTGAATCCTTTTGTTTATCTGATGTGTTGATGTAGACATTTAGTCACCTCATTTTTTCCACTTAAAGGACATCATAAAGTATGAACTATGTCAAGACATCTGTCTAAAATTTTTTGGGGTTTGTTAAGAAAGATCCTTTCGTTTCATAGTGGAAACCTGCCCAGCTTATTGGGTCAGAAAACGATAATAAATTCTCCGCGCGGCTTATTTTGTGAAAAGTATTCTATCTGGGCTTCGGCTTTTTCTCTTCTGATTTCTTCAAATTTTTTAGTAAGTTCACGCGCTAAAATTATTTCTCGATTGCCGCAGATCTCTATGAAATCTTTGAGAAACTTCTGAATCCTGTGAGGGGATTCATAAATTATAACCGTTCTTTCTTCGTCTTTAAGCAAACTCAACTGCTTCCTGCGGCGGACGGATTTATTTGAAAGAAACCCTTCAAACACAAATTTATGAGTAGGCTTGCCGGATAAAACCAGCGCCGAGATCAAAGCGGCAGGTCCGGGAACCGCCGTAATAGAAATCCCTTTTTCAATACACACCTGTATCAGCTTACTTCCCGGATCAGAAATCCCGGGTGTCCCCGAATCGGAAACCAAAGCGACATTTCCCCCCTCAAGCAGTATTTTGATAAGATGCGGTGTTTTTCTTTCGATGTTATACGAATGATAACTTGTAAGCGTATTATCTATGTTGTACGCGTTTAATAAAATCTTGGTTTTTCTTGTATCTTCCGCGGCAATGACATCCGCTTCTTTTAGTATCCTCACCGCCCTTAAGGTAATATCCTCAAGATTCCCGATAGGTGTGCTTACAATAAAAAGAGTACCTGTTTTCATGTTTGTCTTTTCAGTTTAGTATAAACAAAATACCCCGAGTTCAACCTCGTAGGTTGGTAGTAAAGAACACTACCAACCTACGAGGATGAACTCCCACTGTATTATCCCCGAATTTCCCTATTTCGGCAAGGCTGTCATTATGAATACCATTACAAATAGCGCTACTGTTTCAACTACTCCAAGGACCATTATGTAGTTTCCAAAACCTTTTCCGGTCTCAGCCAAAGCGTCTGCCGCGCTCGCGCCGGCTTTGCCCTGCATCCACGCGGAAAACCCTAAAGCCAACCCCGCGCCCAATCCCAAAATTATCTGAAAAGTATAACTTTCAGGCGGCATATTTGCCGCTTGTATCGAATTCCTGAGAATCATGCCGTAAATAGTTTGAGATAACGGAGCTCCAACAAACGCGATAAGAATAAAAGGCGCCATTTTGTTCTGCAAAAAAGCTCGTTTCCACGCGCCTATTGCCGCCATACCCGCGATGCCGGTCCCTAACGCCGACCCTATCGCCGCCATACTTAAAGATAACCCCATATCCCCTAATCCCGCAACCATATTTCCCTCCTTTTCAATGAGACCGTTCTGTCAAAAGTTTTCATCCAAATATTTCCTACGTCCTTTGTATTTAAAACAGTTGCCTAAGACTATCTTCCCTCCCATAAAAATTTATACCACAGAGTCACAGAGTTATTAGAGAGCCATTCTCTTTACACCATTTTTCTTTAAATCAGTATTAAAATTCAAAACTAACCATAGGTTTAATCCTGTAGTTTTAAATGGGTTAATAATTGCGCTTGATGTACAGGTAATATACTTTCTACTCATTTTATTATCCTCTCCGATATTCTATTTCCTAACTCCAATCTATCCATTGTATTTCTCTGCGCCTCTGTGACTCTGTGGTCTAAGATTTTCATTCTCTACGTCCTCATATACACAATTAATTCCGTTTAAATCCTTTCATATTCTTTCATTTTATTTTTGACAGTACCAATGAGACTTTGGTTTGAGAGTGCTGTAAGCGCTCTCAAACCACTTAGTTCGAATTAATGTCCGAGTGCCTTGAGGAAAATTTTCTTGCCAAATTTACCTCACATAATAGGGCACCGGACCCTTAGGCATTAGGTTCTATGTTTCCGAAGACAACTCCCTCTTTCCCTTGCCCTTATCCTAAACCCTACACCCAAGTACACATTTATTAACAAAACGGTTCGTACTTTTTCCCTGTCCACTGCATCCCCAAATGTCCGGAAAATTCAAGCATATTCAGCCGAATTCCATGAACAATAACCGCCATAAACCCCAACGCGATATTCAAAAGATGCCCGAAAAACAAAATGAACACCGCGGCCGCGGCGCTTACAACACCGGTAATCCCGCCGGCAAGCGCCATATTATTGAAACTTTCCGCGACAATTACCGTAGCATACCCAACGGCAAAAAGCCTTAAATATGAAACTATATCCGAAAAAGAGCTTATAACGCTTAAAGGAAGATTCGCGAGAGTGGAAAGTGCGCCTTTAACAATTCCTTTCTCGGTGTTCGAGCAAAAAAGAACCAAGCTTATCCCTCCGGCAAAGAGCCATATACCGAAAGAAGGAAACGCGTTCCCTAACACAAATTTCCCCGCCGCGAAAAACATGCCCCACAAGATCATGATCCAGCCGGCTTCCGCGCCAGCTTTCACCGAATTGATCACCCTTACAGCTCTTAATAAATGCGCTATGGTAAGCTGTACCGCTCCGATTAAAAAACATACAAAAATTAAAAAATTCTGGTTGTCCGCGGAGAAACTGCTGAATTTGCCGACAATGAGAGCGTTAAAAAATGGCAGTTCGGATATTGCCCGCGATCCGAACCAAGTCCCCGTAATCGCTCCCCAGACAATAGTGCTGACGCTTAGCACATACAGCAAAAAAAACGGCTCACCCGGAACCTTCTTAAACTTCCGTCTCAGCAAAAAAGTACTGACGAGAAAAATTATTCCATACCCGGCGTCACCTATAAGCATCGCGAAAAAAAGACTGAAAAACATCAAAAAATAAAAACTTATGTCATATTCCTCGTATCCCGGAAGCGTATTCATGAATTGAAATACCGGGTTTATTATCCTAAGCCAGCGCGGATTGGTTATATGTGTCGGAACCTCCTCTGAATCTTTGGGATTTTCCGTTATGTATCCTATATTATGACATCGTGCCATAACGATTATTTTTTCAACCGCCCGCGCCGGGCAAAATCCCCGGAGATACGCGAACCGGCCTTCTTCTTTCATCCCGAATTTTACACTTAAGCGAAGATGTTCTTTTTTCAGCTTCTTCTCACATGCCTTTACAGCTTTTAATGTTTTTGCTTTCTCCTTAAAAAAATCTTCTATCTCTTCTATTCTTTTTTGTTTCTTTTCATTTTCCAGTTTCATCTTTTGAAGAGAGAACTCCGGCGCCGCGGTTTCTTCGAAAGGCAAATCATCTTCGCCGCGCGCCGATAGATAGAGCGCGTACACGTATCCCGTCTGTTTTTTTATGCACTGTATTTTACCCGGACCGCGCGCTTTCTCCCTCGCTTTGGAAATTTTGCTGAATTCTTCTTTTTTTAATCGGTACAATTTTATCATAGCACCTTTTTGTCTTAACATTTCAAGGTCTTCCGGATCAAATTCCCCCCATGAGTCGAACCATGTCATTTGGTTTCTTGTTTTTTCTATTTCTTCTTTCAGTTTTTCTTTTTCATTCGAAGCTTCTTCGACCTTATCCGCGTTTTCGAGTATAACTCGTTCATGAAAATTTTCACCAGGCTTCGCGGAAGAAGAATAAGGCGATAACACTCCCTGCATTTTATCTATCTTACTTATTTTGTCTTCCAAAAAATGTATTTCATGACACGCCGTCTCCTGCAGATTTTTCACATGTACGACTCCCGCTTCCTGAAGCCGGGAAATAAACTTAGCCCGTTCGGATTCGGAAACGATCAGCGTTATTTTTTTCATTCGTTCAATCATAATAAATCACGTTTTATGTTACGCGCCGCGTGTATTATCTTCTTAAAATTTTTTCTTTGGCGATTTTTCCGGTCACAACAGCGGCAGTTTCCATATCGCCGAGATATATTTGTATTTTTTTCACATTATCTTTTGTCTCCGGAATCATTACTTTTTCGAACAAATTAACTCTTTGAGTCGTTATTCTCAGTTCATCTTTTAAAAGAACTTCTTGTTTTTTTAAAATTTCGGTTTTCGCGTTGGCGATCATTACTTTTTTAAGCGCCTCTATACCGTAATCCACCCATAAGGGAAAATCTTTAAATTCATATTTCTCTCCGGCAAAAATAACTTCCCCGAAAACCGGAATATCTATTCCCGCGATATTGCCCGTTATAGTTACAATTTTCTCAACACGAAGAAGTTTTTCCAAATCCACTTTTTCGTTGAAGACGTCCACCCATTCATATATTTTTGCTTTGAGATACGCTTTCTCTCTCTTTACTTCTTCGATTTCCCTGTTCATTTTCAGGATTTCCGCCTGCAGTTGTTTCTTTTTCAGAACAAGCGTCGGAAGATACAGCTTAAATCTTTTAAGCGCGTCTTTTTGTTTTTTAAGTTCGTTTTTTGTCAGTTTTATTTTTTTAGCCATACTGCCACGTTTATTTTTTCGGCCAGAATTCGTCTATCAATTCCGTCCTGAGATTTGTTTCTTCCGGTTTAAAGCACCGCGCCAGCATATCCCATCCGTTATCAAGCGCTTTTTCCAAAGGAATATTAACTTTCAGATCCATCATCTCTTTTTCAAAAAAACCTCCATACTTTAAGAGTTTTTTATCCCATTCGCTCATTCTGAATCCCATCGACCGTTTTTCTTCGGTTTCCCCATACTGAGCGTAAAGCTGTATCATGACATCCATGATCGCCCTATGGTCCCGGCGTGAATCCTTGTTGACCTGCTGTTTTAATCTGCTCAAGGAACCAAAAGGTTCTATTCTTCCTCCCCTTAAATAAAATTGTCCTTCGGTGATATACCCCGTATTATCCGGAACAGGATGCGTAACGTCATCTCCCGGCATAGTCGTGACCGCCAGAATTGTAATTGACCCCGCCCCTTCAAAATCAACCGCTTTTTCGTACCTCGCGGCAAGCTGGCTGTAGAGGTCTCCGGGATATCCTCTATTTGACGGCACCTGTTCCATTGTAATGGCGATTTCTTTTAAGGCATCGGCGAAATTTGTCATATCCGACAACAATACCAGAACCTTTTTTCCTTCCAAAGCTAATTTTTCAGCCACGGCAAGAGAAAGATCCGGGACCATAAGGCCTTCAACCGTGGGATCCGCCGCTGTATGGATAAAAAATATAGTTCTCGCTAACGCGCCGCCTTCTTCCAAAGTATCCCTGAAATACATATACTGATCATATTTGAGTCCTATGCCGCCGAGTACGATTACATCAACTTCCGCCTGTAAAGCGATCCTGGCCAAAAGTTCATTATACGGTTCTCCTGAAATTGAAAATATTGGAAGTTTTTGGGATTCTACAAGAGAGTTAAAAATATCTATCATCGGAATATTTGTCCTGACCATTTTTTTCGGGATCACTCTTTTCGCGGGGTTCGCGGAAGGACCGGCTATTTCGATCATGTTTTCCGTAATTGCCGGTCCGTTATCGCGAGGATTTCCGCTTCCGTCAAAAATTCTGCCCATCATATTTTGTGAAAAGCCAAGGCGCATGGAATGTCCCAAAAACGTGACTTCGTCTCCGGTGGAAATTCCTCTGGCGCCGGCAAAAACCTGAAGATAAACTATCTCGCCATCAAGCCGTATCACCTGCGCTAAGGACACCCCGCGCGCGGTTGATATCTTCGCGAGCTCATCATAGGCCGCGCCATCGGCTCTCACCGCGATGACATTCCCCGCGATATTCAATATTTTAGTGCACACTTTCCTCATATTTTCACCTTTCCCTATCCGTACGGGCACGGCATGCCGTGCCCCTACAAGGTTGTTGGCGAACGATTCACCATTAACCATTCATACGGGCGCGCGCAAGGCCCACCCCTGCTTCTTCGGCGATCAAATTGTTGATATCCGCTTCCTGCTTTTTAAACTCTTCGGAATCCCATACCTTATAATTCCAATCAATATATTTATGACGAAGATTATAAAAAAACGTTCTTGCCGCGGGTTTATCAATAAAAATTATTTCTTTCTTTAAGATCTCCAGTGTTTTCGCGAATACATATTTTTGCCTCTCGGCGTCCGTTGCCGCGTCTACTTCGTCAAACCCATTTTGCTGGAGATAAACATTATCAAAAAATTCACCTTTAAGAAACATGGTGAAATCTTCCAGCGAAGTCCCTTCTTCTCCGACCACTTTCATCATCTGGTTTATATTATCGCTCCTTGTCAAAACTTTTTTTGCCGCGATAACATCTTCTCCCGGAATGATCCCTTCGTATTTACTCCAACTTTCCAAAGGATCGACTGAAGGATATTTTCTTGCCTCGGCGCGCGCGCGAGAGAGACCGTGAAAAGCGCCTACAACTTTTAATGTTCCTTGGGTCACCGGTTCCTCGAAATTTCCACCGGCAGGACTTACGGTTCCGCCGATCGTCAAACTCCCCTCTTCTCCGTTATGAAGTTTCACCAATCCCGCTCTTTCATAAAAACTCGCTATTCGTGATTCAAGATACGCGGGATACGCTTCTTCTCCCGGGATCTCTTCAAGTCTGCCTGAGATTTCTCTCATAGCCTGCGCCCAACGTGAAGTAGAGTCCGCCAAGAGAAGCACATCAAGCCCCATTTGCCGGTAATATTCCGCTAAAGATGCCGCCGTATATACGGACGATTCCCGTGCGGCAACCGGCATAGAAGAAGTGTTGCAGATGATTATCGTCCTTTCCATGAGAGACTTGCCGGTTCTGGGATCCGTCAGGGCCGGAAATTCTTTTAACGTTTCGACAACTTCACCCGCCCTTTCCCCGCAAGCGGCAATAACAACAATATCCACTTCCGCGTACCGGCTGGTTAGCTGTTGAAGAACCGTTTTCCCCGCGCCGAAAGGGCCGGGGATACAATAGGTTCCGCCTTTCGCGATAGGAAAAAGTGAATCGATAACCCTGATCTTTGTAACCATCGGTTCTTTCGGCTGAAGTCTTTCCCTGTAAGCGTCTATCGGTATCTTGACCGGCCAGTTAAAGGTCATCGTCACTGGTTTCTTTATGCGGGCGTCATCCGTTATGACCGCGATCTCGTCTTTTATGGTAAATTTTCCTTTAGCGGCTATTTTCTCTATGGTATATTCTCCTCTAAATCCAAACGGCACCATAATTTTGTGTTCAAAGATCCCTTCGGGGACACTGCCCAAAATACTGCCGGCCTTTACTTTGTCTCCTTTTTTCAAAATGGGAGTAAACTCCCATTTCGTCTCCGATGAAAGCGCGTCAATTTCTTCACCCACCGGCAAAAATAATCCGAATTCTTCAGCAAACATCGGCAGACTGTTTTGAAGTCCGTCATAGATCTGGGTTAAAAGTCCCGGCCCCAATTGAACGCTCAGCATCTCTCGGGAAAACTCAACATTGTCTCCGACTTTGATCCCTTTTGTATATTCAAAAACCTGCAAAAAAGCGTTCTCGCCGCTAATTTTTATTACTTCCGCTTTTAATCTTTTTCCCCCGCTTAACACATACGCGACCTCATTCTGAATAATCTCTCCGTCAAAGATCACTTTGATCATGTTTCCGTTAACGCTCGCGATCTTACCCGATTGTTTTTTCATAGTTTACCTCGCATAAGTTATAAAAAACTTTTTCACCTTCGTCCTTGTTGAATTTCGAAAGGCGCTCTAATATCTGCAGTTTCAGAAAATATATCACCAGCCGATCAATATCAAAAAAATGCTGTTTTCCCTGTTCTTCAAGAAAATCCCACCGTATTTTTTCGTATTTTATTTCTTTCTCGAGAGGCGTACCTTCCCGAAGCGCTTCCGAAAGCGCGCGCGCGGACTGATGCTGTCCGCCTCTTTTCCTGCCGAAACGCTCCGCCATCAGCAAGGTTCGAAGTTCTTCGTCAAAAGTTTTCCATGTCGAAATTATTTCCGCGTCATTCTCGTTTTTTTTACTATAAGAAATATCCGCCGCGCGGAGAGTCTCCATATCCCGCGCCGACAGCCACTTTGCGCATTCTTGTAAAAACATATTTTTCCCCAAGCGAGGTCCGTCATTAAAATTATTTGAAGGGAGTGACGCCACGAGATAATAATAATTTTTCATCCGCTTTCGTCCTTAATTATTTGAAGGATCGGGGTGTTTTTCCCTCATATTAGAGCCCCATCCCGTCTTGCTCAAAAACTTCTTAGTAGATCCTTCAGCCCTTCGGGCTTCAAGATGAGGGGTCGGAAAACTCCCCGACCCCTCACTTATTTTCCGTCTCCCAGCATTTTTACAATGTTTGGATTTAAAAAAGAGTTGAAGGCTTCGGCTATCGCGTCATCGGTGAAATCATAATAGGAATTCTTTCCTTTTTCTCCAACGCGGAACCCTTTTTCTATATTCGGTGAAGTTTTTATGGTAACGCCTTTCGCCACTTTGTCTTTCAGCTTCGCCGTAAAATATTGTTTGATGCTGTTTTTGTCTTTCTCATTTAAAATGATTTCAAGTTCCGTTTTACCTCCGGCGCAAAAACTTTCCACAATATCACTGATCGCTTTTTTCAAAATATCCGGAGAAAATTGTTCGCGGACGTCATTCTTGATGATCCCGTCAAAAAGTTTTACAATATCGTCCCTTAAACTGAGAAGAACATCCCGAGAAGCCTGCTTTACCGCCCCAAGCCCCGTTTCGCGAATCCTTCGGGCTTCTTCTTTCGCTTGATTAAGAATATTTTCACGTTCTTTTTCGGCGGTAATAATCATCGTTTTAGCTTTCTCCGCCGCAAGCCCGATCATTTCAGAGGTCTTTTTCTCCGCTTCCTCCACGCCCTCTGTTTTTATCTTGTCAATTATCCCCTTGATCTCAACTTCCATAAGTTTTCTCCCTTTATTTGCGTTCGTTCTGTCAAAAGTTTTCATCCAAATATTTCCTAATCCTTTGTGCTTAAAACAGTTATCTAAGATTAGCTGACCTCCCCCTAAGAATTTATACCACAGAGGCACAGAGGCACAAAGTTATTTAGAGAGCCATTCTCTTTATGCCATTTTTCATTAAATCAGTGTTAAAATTCAAAATTAATCCTAACTTTAACTCTGTTAGTTTTAAATAGGTTAATAATTGCGCTTGATGAACAGGTAAAATACTTTCTACGCATTTTATTATTCTTTCCGATATTCTATTTTCTAACTCTAATCTGTCCATTGTATTTCTCTGCGATTCTGTAGCTCTCGGGTCTAAGATTTTCATTCTCTACGTCCTCATATACCCGATTAATTCTGTTTAAATCCTTTCATATTCTTTCATTTTATTTTTGGGAGTACCTTTGCGTTTATTTTCTTGATCCCGGTTTTTCTATGGGAATGCCTTCCTGACACAAAGGACATTTTGCCTCGGGAAAAACAGGAATCTCTAATTTTATCAAGCTTTTAAACTTTATTCCATTAAAATCACCCGCGGTCTCACTTCTATCAACAAGACACACAATGCCGACAGGCGTGATCTCTTTCTCTTTCAAGAGAGAAATAACTTCTTTAATAGATTTGCCTGTTGTAAGAACATCTTCCGCTATCATCACTCTGCTCCCCGGAAAGATCTTAAACCCTCGGCGGAGCTTCATTTCCCCGGCGGGATCTCTTTCAGTAAAAATAGAACGCGCGTTTAAGTGTCTTGCCATTTCATACGCGAAAATTATACCCCCCATTGCCGGGCCAACCACAATGTCTGGTTTTAACTCCCTGACTTTTTCCGCCAACGCTCCCGAAACCCGAGCGGCAATAACCGGATCCTGTAAAACCAACGCGCATTGTAAATAGGCCGGCGAATGCAGTCCGCTTGAAAGTTTAAAATGTCCCTGTTTATAAGCGCCTGTCTTATTTAAAATCTCCATTACTTCCATGAACTGCATAAATTTCCTTTCTTTTTTCCCGTTCCACCGATTAACCAAATAGCCTCGCGGGTTACCCCAGAGTTGGCTCATGCTGTAGTAGTATTTGAACCACCAGCAAAATACCCCGAGTTCAACCTCGTAGGTTGGTAGTTAAAAAACACCACCAACCTCGTAGGTTAGTGGTGGCTCCCCACACCACTATCCTACGAGGTTGGTGGTGTCGCGAACGACCACCACCAGCAAAATACCCCAAGTTCAACCTCGTAGGATGGTATAATGCGGGCACATGCAATGTGCCCCTACTATCCTACCACCCGAATTCGCCTACCGGATTGGCTCATGTAGCATGAGCCAGCCCTGCGGGTTACCCCCGCAAGGATATCTCGGAGATCTCTTCAATAATTTTTTTTGCCGCCCGGAGAGGATCCTTCGCGTGAATTATGGGCCGCCCCACAACAATATAATCCGCGCCGGCCCGGATAGCTTGTTTTGGAGTGAGAACTCTTTTCTGATCCCCTTTTTCCGAGAACTCCGGACGCACTCCCGGGGTCACAACTATAAATTTTTCACCGATCTCTCTTTTGATCGCTGACGCCTCCTTCGCGGACGCGACAACTCCGTCAAGCCCGGAAGAAGCGGCTAATCGGGAAAGTTCTATCACTTTGTTTTCAACTTTTCCGTTAAGCCCCATCGAATTCATCTCCTCCTCGGACATGCTCGTAAGAATGGTCACACCTAACAATATCGGCCGTGTTTGGAAATCGGTTTTGTTCACGGCGTCCCTCGCCGCCTCCATCATACGCCTGCCGCCCAAACAATGAAAATTCATCATGAACACATTTTTAAGGGCGCCCGCTTCCGCCGCCCCGGCGACAGTATTCGGAATGTCGTGAAATTTAAGGTCTAAAAAAACTTTTTTGCCGATGTTCTCAATTTTTTTTAATATTTCTCCGCCGAACTTCGTAAACGGAATGATCCCCACCTTAAATATTTCCACTTCCGGAGAAAGAACGTCAATAAGTTCTTCCGCGCGCGAAAACGTATCAACATCCAGCGCCACTATCAATTTATCTTTTCCCCGCATGTTTTATTCTCCCTTTATTGATCCTTGGTTGCGGTAAACCCCAAAAATCCACCACCATCCTCGTAGGGTTAGTGGTGGCTCCCACACCACCATCCTCGTAGGTTAGTGGTGGCTCCCCACACCACTATCCTACGAGGTTGGTGGTGTTCGAACGACCACCATTAACAAAATACCCCGAGTTCAACCTCGTAGGTTGGTATAATGCGGGCACATGCAATGTGCCCCTACTTATGGGTAATGGGTTGAGCGGGATTTTGATTCTATTTATCAAACAGCTTACCCACCAGCTCGCTCGCGCTTTTTATGTTTTTTATATTTAGATACTCTTTAAATTCTTTCAGGATTTTTCCGCAAATTGCCGGATCGGTAAAGTTTGCCGTACCCGCTTCCACCGCGCTCGCGCCGGCAAGCATAAATTCGGCCGCGTCAAGTCCCGTCATGATCCCGCCAATCCCTATTATTGGAATTTTTACTTTTTTATATACGTCCCAAACCGCTTTTAGCGCCAACGGTTTAATTGCCGGTCCGCTAAGCCCGCCGACACAATTTCCTAATATCGGTTTCATGCTATACGCGTCTACCGCTATCCCCATATATGTATTTACCAAAGAAACCGCGTCGGCGCCGCCGGCTTCCGCGGCCCCGGCGATTTCGGCGATATCCGTAACGTTTGGAGTTAGTTTCGCGATTACCGGACGCGCGGTTTCTTTTTTAACGGTTCTAACTATTTCCTCCGTAAGACGAGGATCCTGCGCTATCAAAGAATATTTTGTCCCGCCATGGGCTACATTCGGACAAGATAAATTAAGTTCTATCGCCGCGGGGAAATTTTTATCCGTAAAATAGGCCGCGCATTTTTGTATCGCGAGAAGCCCTTCTCCGGCAATGCTTATTATTATTTTTGTTTTCAGTTTTTTTAAAAACGGATAGTCTTCTTTTTGAAAAGCGTCTATTCCTTTATTCTCAAGCCCGATTGAATTGAGAAGACCGGAAGAAGTTTCTACGACTCTTGGAGGCGGGTTTCCTTCGCGGGCGTTCAAAGTTACTGTTTTTGTAACAATCGCGCCTATCGTGTCTAAATTTAAAAAATCCTGAAATTCTCCTCCGGCTCCGAACGTTCCCGAAGCTGTCCAAATCGGATTTTTAAAAACTATACCGGCAATTTTTGTTACTAAATCCATATCGTTTCTCTTTTTTTCAATATTTTTGTTCCTCTTCCGGTAGAGACCACACCTTAAGCATCTTTCACTTCCCAAATACGCGCCATTTAAAATACAATGCTCCGCATATCAAATACCGGACCGTCTTTACAAACCATCTTATATCCCGAAACCGTCATTACCGCACAGCCCAAACACGCTCCTATTCCGCAAGCCATGTACGCTTCAAGGGAAAATTCCGCGTCAACATTATATTTCTTTAATTCTTGACTGAGAGCCGCAAGCATCACCTTCGGACCGCAGGCATACACCAAATGGCTCACAGCCCGCCCCTCGGAAGACGCAAACTTTTTAATATTTTCTTTTTTTAAGTACGCCGTTAAAGGCGCGAGAATGGAAGCTTTCGCACCCTTCGTTCCGTCGTCCGTAGCTATGTGAATTTTCGCCCCTGTTTTTTTCAATTTCTCCTCACACAAAATTTGTTTTTTCGTTCTCGCGCCGATAAACACCTCTACTTCGACCTTATGTTCCCGTAAAACTTTTACCAGCATATATAAAGGAACGATCCCGTGGCCTCCCGCGGCGATCAGTACTTTCATTCCTTTTGTTTTTAACGCTCTCTCACAATTAAATCCGTTACCGAGAGGCCCTATCAGATCAATTATATCCCCCTTTTTTCTATAGCTTAAAATCTCTGTGCCGGCCCCTACGACTTTATACATCAAGCTGATCCCTTTTTCGTTTCGGGAATGGATCGCTAACGGAATTCTGAGTAAGGGATCGGTAGTTTCGTTCCGCGGTTTGACCATCACAAATTGTCCGGCGCGGGATTCTTTCGCGAGCCAAGGCGCCGCGATTTTAAGTTCAAAATGACCGGGAGCGGTTTGAAGGTTTGATAAGATCTTTTCTTTTATTATTTTTTTCTGTCCGGAGTGTTTCATAAGATGAGTTTATGTTATTTGTCCGTTTTTTACAACACATTTCCCGCCTACAATTACGTGAGAAACGAATCCTGTCATTTCCCATCCGAGAAAAGGAGAATTTGACGAGATGGATTCAATGTTTTCTTTGGAATAGATCCACTTTTTTTCAGACTCTATAATTACAATATCCGCGGCTTTCCCGGGTTTTAGTGTTCCCCTATCATATTGTAATATCCGCGCGGGATTAGAAGACATTTTTCGGATAAGACCCGGCCAATCTAAATATCCTTCGGAGATCAGCCTCATGACTGAAAGGGAAAGCGCGGTTTCAAGACCGATCATGCCGAAAGGCGCGTGATCAAATTCCCGGGCTTTTTCGTTTTCCGGATGCGGCGCGTGATCGGTCGCGATAACGTCTATGGTTCCGTCTTTAAGTCCTTTTTTAAGCGCTTTTATGTCCTCAAACGTTCTTAACGGGGGATTAACTTTCATGTTCGTATCAAAAGTTTTGACTTCCGTATCCGAAAGCGTAAAATGATGCGGAGTAACTTCCGCTGTCACTTTTATGCCTTTTTTCTTCGCGGCCCTTACGATCGCCACTCCTTCCGCCGTACTAAGATGCGCGATGTGAAGTCTGGCTCCGGAAAGCTCCGCGAGTTGAATGTCCCGTTCGATTATTATATTTTCCGCTTCCCGGGGAATCGGCGCGAGTCCAAGCATGCTTGATATAAACCCTTCATTCATCACTCCGCCGGCAGAAAGAGAGGCATCCTCCGCGTGCGAGATCACAAGCATATCCGCCATAGAAGCGTATTCCATCGCGCGCCGCAACAGCTCGCTATCCTTTACCGAATCTCCATCATCCGACACACTCAAACATCCCGCTTCCTTCAGTTCCATAAACTCGGCTATCTCTTTTCCTTTACGACCCTTAGTAATTGTTCCGATAGGAATAACATTCGCGAGGTTCGCTCTTTTCGCCTGTTCGAACAAAAATCTCACGGCGCTCTCGGTGTCGCACGCCGGATTCGTATTCGGCATCGCGCACACTGTCGTAAATCCGCCTTTCACCGCCGCGCGAACGGCTGTCGCGACCGTTTCAGCGTCCTCTCTCCCCGGTTCTCTAAGATGCGTGTGCATATCGATAAGTCCCGGAGCGACAATTTTTCCGGAGGCGTCAATTGTTTCCTGAACGTCCGCGCTGATAGTCTCTTTGATCTCAACAATTTTGCCGTTCTCAATCAAAAGATCCGCCTTTTTGTCTATCCCCTCTTCCGGATCAATTATCCTTCCACCCTTTATCAATATCTTCATTTTCGCTCCCGTTTACGGTTACGTCCCCTTATCAAACTTTGTTGTTGCTCTAAATCCCCCTACCCTTTTTCCAAGGGGGAACGAACCCTCCCACAAATCCCCCCTTTGAAAAAGGGGGTTAGGGGGATTTAAGCACCCCACCAACAACCTCGTAGGTTACTACCAACCTACGAGGTTGTTGGTGCCATTTTTGCGTTAGCTTACCAATAGTTTGCTCGCTTCTTTTTGGGTGTTATTTTTCCCTCCACTTTTACGCACACACTATCGCCATTCTCCCCACGTCTATCCATATTCTGCCCAAATATAACCATTCCTCCTCCACTTGCCCTATTTCGCACTGTTCAGCAGAAATAATACTGCCATTCTTACGGCTACACCATTTGTTACCTGGTCAAGAATTACCGAATATTTGCTGTCTGCGGCAGACTGGCTAAGTTCGATTCCACGGTTTATCGGGCCGGGATGCATTATCAGCAGATCTTTCTTCGCGTATTTGTTCAAAGTTTCTTTTGTTATCCCGAAATTTTTAACATATTCCCGAATACTTGGAAAAAGACCCCTCTCTTGCCTTTCAAGCTGTATTCTTAGAATGTTTATTACATCCGCGTTTTTAAGCGCAGCTTTAAGATCACACGTGACCGTTAGTCCCATCTCTTCTATTTGTTTGGGGATCAATGTTTTGGGCCCGCATATCGTTACATTCGCCCCCATCTTCTTTAGCGCCCGGATATTACTTCTGGCAACTCTTGAATGAGCGATATCCCCGATAATGCTTACGTTCACCCCCTTGACCTTTCCCAGCTTTTCCTTAATGGTAAAAATGTCCAGTAAAGCCTGCGTTGGGTGCTCATGCATACCGTCTCCGGCATTTATGACGGACGCTTTTACATGTTTCGCGACGAGATGCGCCGCCCCCGCTGACGCGTGCCTTATCACTATCATATCCACTCTCATCGCTTCAATGTTTTTGACCGTGTCTATCAAGCTTTCGCCCTTTACAAAACTGGAAGAAGAAGCCGCGATGCTCAAATTGTCCGCGCTCAGCCGTTTTTCCGCGAGCTCAAAGGACGCTCGCGTTCTCGTCGACGGCTCCGAGAATAAATTAACTATTGTTTTTCCCCTTAACGCGGGAACTTTTGGTATCGGCCTCTTTAAAACCTCTTTGAACCGTTCCGCGTACTCCAAAATTATTTGTATTTCTTCCGGGGAAAGTTCTTCTATCCCCAAAAGATGTTTCTTGGTCCATTTAATATTATCCGGTTTATTCATACTGGTTCCGTCCTCGTTTTTTCTGTTTTTCTCTCCGCGCGAAGCGTATTTAAACTTCATGCCCGCCTATTCTGCCGCGCGGGCGTAAAATCTAACTGCTATTCCAATATAACTACCTCTTCAAGATCATCAGTTTCCCTTATCCTCACTTCCACATTCTCGCTCCTGGCTGTTGGAATGTTTTTACCCACAAAATCCGGTCTTATGGGAAGCTCTCTATGCCCTCTATCCACCAATACCGCCAGCTGGATACTGGCGGGACGCCCAAAATCAATCAATTCAACCAGCGCGCATCTGACGGTTCTCCCTGTAAAAAGAACGTCATCCACCAGAATTATCCTTTTTCCCGTTATGTCAAAATCAATATCTGTCGAATGAAGCACCGGCTGTTCGGCAATTTCCGTCAAATCATCTCTATACATAGTGATGTCCAGTGCTCCCACCGGAACTTCTTTTTTTTCGATCTCTTTGATGTTTTTCGCGATACGCTCCGCCAAATACGCCCCCCTCGTTCGTATCCCCACGATCGCGAGCTCTTCTTTCCCCTCAGTTTTTTCCAAAATTTCGTGAGAGATCCTCATAAGCGTCCGCTTGATCCCCGCCTCATCCAATGCCTTCGCCTTTATTTTGAACTTCATAAGCTGTTCCTTTCCCCTTGTTGGCACCCAAATTTGACCATTTTGAGACACAAAAAAAGCCTCCCCGTCAACTTCCATGACAAGCAGGCCTGTATTTACATACATTTTTCATTTTTTGCTCCTTTTCAGATCTCACAGGATCCATTTAAAAGGTTCTAATCTGTGTGATGATACCCTTTTTCACTTAAAATGTCAAGTGTTTTATTGGTTTTGTCCAAAAACAAAAGTAAAATTCGGGCGGAAAAATCGGGAGATAAAAAAATCAATGTTGTTTCCCTTTGCCCTCTTTCGTTTTAACATAAGACCTAAGAACAGCATTAATTCTTGTTTGATAATGATCGCCCTTTTCTTTAAACCAAACAATTATCTGAGGGTCAAGCCTGATAGTTACTTTCACCTTTGGATGCGGAAATACTACCTCGGCTTTTTCCCAAAACTTATCATCCAATTCCTCTATGTCAGAATAATCAATCTCCTTATCCTTCATGGAATCGATGCGCTTATAATTTGTCTTTGAATTTCTTTTTTTCTCTTTCATTTGCTTTCCTCATTGATATAATTCTTTTTTTATTCTTTCTTTCAGCAAATACTGTTACTATAACTCTTCCTTCTATGGTTCCTACCGCAATAACCCTCTTCTCCTTATAATCACTTCTCGTATCTTCGGAACATAAATATGGACTTTCAAAAAACAAAAACGCATCACTAAAATCCAACCCGTGTTTTTTAATGTTACTTATATTTTTGTCTTTGTTCCATTCAAATTCCATACACCTATAGTATACATACAAAATGTACAGACGTCAAGTTTTTATGCCCTTTGTTCTTTTCGAGACAGGGATTACCAATGCGGGTAATTAATTGATGTAATACCAATTACGTTAATTAATTGCACATTTTAAACTACGAAATAAGTGCGTGTATTTATGTGTTCAGACTGTTTCTTGGGGACATACGAGATCCCGGGTCAAGCCCGGGGTCGGCTCATGCTACATGAGCCGATCTGGTAGGGGAATTCGGGGATAGTGGGAGTGCATCCTCGTAGGTTGGTAGTGTTCTTTACTACCATCCTACGAGGTTGCACGTATGGTATTGTGTTAATGCCCGTTCGGAAAACACCACCAACCTCGTAGGTTAGCGGCGTGAAGAGCCG
>Ga0265594_1000287_pt1 | contig 41409 bp, 41 predicted proteins | sample saktaG_11_FD_190147 | JGI IMG/M metagenome (GOLD analysis project Ga0265594, IMG submission 190147) | Saline water microbial communities from Sakinaw Lake, British Columbia, Canada - sak_2011_5_24_80m | ecosystem: Environmental > Aquatic > Non-marine Saline and Alkaline > Saline ... | reverse complement strand
TGCCTCAGCAGGTCAATCCCTTCGTCCACAGGAATGCTCATCAAAGCTACCATTACTTGGAGGGTTTCTGCTCCTGAGATGAGGGGTGGGTCAGGCTTTCTCAAGTCATATAATTCCCGCACCAGAGCCCGCTGCCTATTATAAGTTTTAATGGCTTGCTTGAGTTTATCTAGAGAGAGTTCCCTTCCGGTAAACGACTCTAAGGTCTTCTTAAAATCCTTAAATTGCTCCTTAAATTGCTGCTGAGCTGCCTTATGAACCGTATGGGGCGTATCTATGAAATAAAAATAGGAAGGATTGAGGTAGGTTCGCCAGATGTGGGATGTCTTCTCACCGACATCGCAGATATGAGCCATAACTACCCCGTCTAAGAAGTCATACTTGCCTTTCAATCCCAAATCTAAAGCACTGCGAATAAAAGGGCAAACTACGGTAGGTAGGCAAGCATCCGCCTTAGTTATCGGCTCCTCCATATCCCCCAATATCCGGTAGGGGGCTAAGTCAAGAGCAGTCAGCATTTCCAAAACAGGATAGAGGCAAAGATAGCCCATCACCTGTTTCCCCTCTGCCTTGAGTTCTTTGGCTCGGTGAGCCCGGTCTTGATAAATCTCTCTCACCCTGTCAAGCCCTTTTCTTTCCTTTTCCGTCATTGATGAGTTCTCCTTATTACCACTCGAATCCTTCCTCTCGCCTCACCCCCCGGTAATGGTCCATCATCTCCTCAAACGTCTCCGCCTTTCGCATGGTATCAGCATGGTCAAAAAGCTTGAGGTCTACAATGTCTCCTTCCGCAACTAGGGAAGGAATCTTCAGCCTGTTTAACAGTCGGTCCTGAACAAGCATCAAGTGATTAGTTGCTGTGCGACAGGTAAGAAGGGGATGAAGTAATGCTCCATCACACTGGTAATCTCTAGCATACTCTAAGTAGGGGTAAGCGAAATACCCCATGTATTCCTTAGCTTTAAGGGCACCCTTAAACGAGCCGGTGAACCATTGATAGGTCTCTTTGGCGATGCGCTCTAAGGGGTTGCTCACTTGAGTGGTATCTATAGGTTTGGGGGGGTGATATGCCCAGCTCTCAATAACAAAATTCCAGCCTCTTTCGGCTAATTCATCAAAAATTTTCAGGTCATGCCAGGGGGGAAGTTCAGCAAATGCCAGCCTGTATTTCTCCTCAGCAACAGCTCCTATCTTGTTCTCTACCCTATCCTTCATCTCTTGATGCATATCCTGATATAATTTCAACGATTCTTTAGGGTCTCCCGCGGGATAAAGAGAGGCATTCATACAACTCCAGAAATCCCGAGAGTGCATAGGGCAAGGTCTGGCCTTACGCAGCTCGTTAATCTCATACCACAATCGGTTAATCTTTATTATATCGTCAGTTATCTCGGCTAGTTTATCCCAGTCCATTTTCTTAGCTAATAACCGCTCCAGAAAGGTAATAAACTCGCCTAGTTCTTTAACCATAAAATTAATAGCGCTCTCATAAGCCCCTTCCATAAAGCTCTCTTCTACTCCGGGGTGGGGTATCTCCACTGTCCACACCGGAGCATCTAAATAGCGCCCCAGAGCCTGAAACCATTTATACCTGGCGTCACATAAACTGCCTGAAGAGAGCAGTAGCATTGGCTTGGCCATACCACCCATAGGTGCTTCAGGCGGTATTTCCCCCAAATCCTTCATTCTTGCCGTATAGCCAATGCAATTTCGAGCATAGCCACACATATGGGTAGGAAAGCCATCCGAATCGGAGCGGTCTAGATAAGCCGGGGCAGCCCCGAAAGCAGCACAAACAGCGCCATAGTTTTCCGGGTAGACTATCTCTATATCCATGGCTTTGAGGATGGGGTCAGCCTCCCACCAGTTAACCATTGACCAAGCCGTGGGTTTCCCTATCTTGCTAGCCTCAACGCCCCTCTTATACATTTCATCTATTAGGTTCCGCAGGGGGTACATTGTCTTTAGCCTGTTTATGGCTCTTTTCTTCTTTTCGTTACTCATCACCTATTTATCTCCTCTTATCTAGAGAGGCAAATTACTCTAGGGGAAATATCTGTAGCCCAATATATCTCGTAGGGAGAAAACCGCATGACTATGCCACCATTTCCCCTTTGGGCTTTAAGTTTCTAAACTAAAGAGTGGACTAGCCCCCTCGCCAGCCGAGTACTTATCTCCAGGGAACACCTTATGCCCTATCTTTACTCTTTTGTCGATTAGTTCCATAGTTGCTTCATTTGGGTCAACATCGGTTAGATTACCCATTAACCACGGACCTTCATCAAGCTCAACCAGCACTATGATATAGGGGACCTCGCTCTCGCGTCCTTCTGAAGTCACAAAGGCAGTGGTAAAGGTTTGAATCTTACCTTTGCCACTCATTTCAACAACATCAAGGTTCGGGCTGGCGCATTTATAACAGGCCATCTTTGGTGGCACATTAATCCAGCCGCATTCTTGACACTTCAAGCCTAGCACCTTATTTTTCTTCAGCGCCTCACTATATTCTTTAAAAGTAAGCTTATATTCCACTTTAGACTCCTCAGGATTAAATTTTAAAGTTATATGTTACCAACCCCGTTGGAGAATTAGGTTACAGAGCGTGCCTGCATCTCCCCCTAATGTATCAGTCATCCCTGTTTTAGCTCCCTCTGCTTGCCTTTCCGGTTCCACCTCACCCCTGAGTTGTTTTACTATTTCATATACCTGACCGGCACCAGTAGCTCCTATAGGGTGACCTTTAGCCTTTAGCCCACCGGATAGGTTTATAGCTACTTTGCCGCCAAGACCAGCCTCACCCCTTTCCCAGGCTTCACCTGACTTTCCAAACTCAAAGAAGCCAAGGCTTTCAGCGGCAATTAAGCTAGCAATACTGAAGCAGTCGTGAAGCTCACAGATATCTATATCTTTAGGAGTGAGCCCAGCCATATCATAGGCTTGCTTGGCAGATATTTCTCTGGCTCTAAGTCGTGGTAGGTATTCTTGCTGGTTAGATAGGGGACCAGATGAAGATTGACCAATACCAGTAATATAGACTGGTTTATTGGTAAGTTTTTTCGCCTTTTCCTCTGAGACTAGAACAACAGCGGCACCGCCATCAGAAAATGGACAGCAATCGTGTAGCTGGAGTGGTGAGCTTACCATAAAGGAAGTGAGCACCTTATCCATAGTTACTTCCTTATGGAGGTGGGCTTTAGGGTTAAACATACCATATTTGTAGGATTGAACTGATACTGCTGCCATCTGCTCCTTAAGCTTTTTCAAAGGTATGCCATACTTCTTGGAATAAAGGTGAGCTAGCATGGCGAAGACAGCAGGAAAGGTAATTCCGGATGGGTACTCATAGCGGGCATCGCTGAACATAGCGAAGGTTCGTGTGGCTAACGGTGTGCCCATGGTGGCAGCTCTTTCTACACCGCCAGCTAGGACTATGTCGTAGAAACCTGAAGCGACCCACATGAAGGCGTCCCTTATTGCCATACTACCTGAGGCACAGGCACCCTCATATCTGGAGGCTGGAATATTGATGGCGCCGATATTCTCGGCAGCGAAGGCTTGAACCATGCCTTGCCCTTCGGAAAAATCTCCCAGCACGTTACCGAGGAATAGCGCCTGGATATCCTTTGGCTTCAGGTTTGATTCGTTTAGGGCGTCCATGGCGGCTTCAGCAAACAGCTCTACCCCTGTCTTTTCCTGGGCACCACTGAACCTTGTCTCCCCAACACCCACTACGGCTACTTTTCTCATAGTCTCCTCCTATTTTATAGCTTCTTGCCATAATGCTGGCAGAAGCTTGCCAGCTTACAACCAATGTAAGATTATTGCATTCTGCCCTTATTGTCAAACCACATGCCGAAGGCTGAGTTTACTATTCCTAAACAGGGTGAGGACGATATACAGCTGACTCAGCTATTAGCTCGGCAATATCCATAACCTTGAGTGATTCTTCAACAGCTTTAGCTTTAATTGCATCATCAAACATCTGGAGGCAGAAGGGGCAGGCGGTAGCTACAATCTGAGCCTTGGTCTCAAGCACCTGCTCAATGCGCATCTCACTTATTCTCCTGCCAATGCGCTCTTCTAGCCACATGCGACCGCCGCCACCGCCGCAGCAGAAGCTATTCCTCCGATTTTGCTCCATCTCAACAACTGTGACATCAGGCATATTATTTAAAAGCTGCCTCGGTGGCTGGTAGATATTATTGTATCTTCCTAGGTAGCAAGAGTCATGGTAGGTCACTACCCCGCCATTGCCTTTAATGATTCTTAGCCTGCCTTCTTCCAGCAAGTTGGCAAAAAACTGGGTGTGGTGAATAACCTCAAAGTCACCGCCATACTGAGGATATTCATTCTTTAGGGTATTGTAGCAATGAGGGCAGGCAGTAACTATTTTCTTCACATTATAACCCTTCAGTAGCTCAATATTTTTCTGAGCCTGAATCTGGAAGAGGTACTCATTGCCCAGACGGCGAGCTGGCTCACCGCAGCAGCTCTCCTCAGCCCCCAGGATGCCAAATTTAATCCCGGCTAGCTTTAACAGCTTACCCGTAGCTTGAGCTATCTTGACACTTCTATCTTCCAGCGCCTCAGTACAACCTACCCAATATAGAATATCTACATCACTATCATCAGCCAGGGTCTTAATCTCAAGCCCTTCTGCCCAGTCGGTTCTTGATAGGGTTGTTCCTCGCCAGGGGTGTCCTCTGGCTTCAATGCTTCGGAGTGCTCCCTCAGCCGTCTCAGGGATGGAAGCCTGCTCCAGCACCAGGTTTCGCCTCAGGTCTATAATTTTATCAATATGCTCGTTATAGACAGGACACACCTCCTGACAAGCACGGCAGGTAGTGCACGCCCATATTTCATCTTCAGTTACCACCTCACCAATCAATGCCTTGCCGGGATTAGCCGGAGAGGCTTCCGCCTTGCCCCTGACCTTGAGCAGTTGGGGTCCTACCTCCAGCAGATGATTCTTGAGGTCCTGAATCACCTTCTTGGGGTTAAGTGGTTTGCCGCTGGCATAGGCCGGACAGGCATCCTGACATTGACCACAAACCACACAGGAGTAACAATCTAGGAGTTGCTTCCAGGTAAAATCAGTTATCTTGGCGACACCGAAACTCTCTGCCGTCTCCAGGTCAATAGGACGCAGGGCGCCTTTAGGCCGCGGAGACTGAAGAAAAACATTGAAAATAGCCGCCACCATGTGTAGGTATCGTGAGTAAGCGATAAAGACTAAGACAAACAAGACAATGCTCCAGTGTGCCCAAAAGAAACCTATATTTGCTATCTGCACTGAGCTTACGGTGCTGTTATTAAACAGATTGCTCAATCCCGAGCTCAGGGGTGGAAGAATAGAGCCTAAACCAGCCGGCGGGTGACCAAGAGCGATGCTGGTTGCCTCCTTAAACAGGTGAGTCATCGGGTGGATGAATACCGTGACCAGAATGACCATAGCCTCAATGGTCTGCTCTCCGGCTAGCCTTGGTGGCTTAACGATGTATCTGCGGATAATACCCCATAATGCCCCTATAATTATGAACGGAGCAGCTATATCCATAACCCAGGCATAGTAGAAGAAGAAGCTGGTGTTTTCCAGCGTCTCGGAGATACCAAAGCCGGCGCCGATAATTATAAATACGAGATAGAAGATAACGAATGTAAAGAAACCCCAGGCCATAAAAACATGACCTATACTAGCTCTATCCTTGAGGGTCAGATTCTTAAGCTGGCACCATTGTCCTAATACAACGACTGCGGTTGTTAGTGCCCTCCTCACCATTTCACCAAAGCTCCCCTCCTTCCTGCCCAGGAACATATAGCGCCCAAGCTGATACATCCTGTGTAGGAAAAGACCAACGGCAAGGACAAATAAAACCCAAAAAATGGCATACCCTGGGATTCCCCAATAGGTTATACTAACCGGCGACATAATACCTCCTCATCTAAATTAAATTGCAAGCCAGGACTTTTTACCGCAAACGGGTGGTAACGACAAAAATACCCAAAGCCAGAGCCAATATGTCAAGGAGATTGAAACTAAGCCACCATAATGGGAAGAAGATACTAACTAAATAGCTTATCACAACAGCTAGGCTGCCAACAATAGCTAAGCCGGTACCACGCTTACGGTTAACCGAAAGGCTAGTTACCTCTCCGATAGCGTAACCGGCGCCGGGAGCCAGTAGCAAATTAAGATAAAAGAAACGTGCTGTCCATCCTATTAATCCCCATACAATACCACAGACTATAGCCATACCCAGCGCAGTTCCCGTAGCTTTCAGGTAATATTTAGTAGTAACGCGATAGGTGGGCAACCTGTGGAGCCGGGCACAATCCCGGCATCTGGCTCCCACCGGTGTCTGCACCAGACATTTAGGGCATATCGGCTTACCACACTTACCACACCTCAGGCTAGTTTCAACCTCAGGGTGGGTGGCACATTTCATAGTCAACCTTTCTCCTGTTTCTCTTGCTGTTCGGCAGGTCTTCTGTTTATCCAGGCGTCTCTATCCCTTATGTCTCGGTCAAAAAGGAGGCGGTTAACAAATAGCTGTCCCCTGGATACTGAAGGAGTAAATATGGTTCGCGGGGCTGTTAGCCGCCTAATAACTGCTAACAGAAATATCGCCACGAATCCTACGGTAATGGGCAGTGGCTTTTCAATACCGAATAGCTGGGGAAGAAACCAGCTAAATATGGGCAAAGACGCCACCGCTATTATCGTCCCTAAAGCTAGCTGTCGGAATGGAGCCATACTGTAGGCAATGATTAGAGCTATTAGCCCTAGCCATGGTACCAGAATAAAAACAACGCCCAAGGTGGTTAGAATACCCCTCCCTCCGTTAAAGCGGAGGAAAACCGGCCAGCTGTGTCCGATAATGGCGGCTAGCCCTACCGTTACTTGCTGGGTGGTATCCAGACCCAGTAGTTGAGCCGTCCATACCATCACCATCCCCTTACCTAAATCAAAAATGATAACCGGAATAGCTATCCGTTTAGAGGTTAACCTCAGCAGGTTAGTTGCTCCTACATTGCCGTCGCTAAACCGCCTGATGTCTATCCCCCGGGACCACTTAGCCGCTAAATAAGCGGTTGGCACCGAGCCCAAGAGGTAGGCACCTAATATTAATAGCCCAAGTTCAATAGCCACAAACTCCCCCTCTCATATTGTTTATCAAACTAAGGCACTTTCCCAGCGCTGACACCAGTAGAACGCAGTATCAATTATAGTGGTAGTAGCGGCAGCAAGCTGAACAAATGGGGAACCTTTTCGTTTTCTTAAGCTTCTTTCTGAACTCTCTGAAATTCTCGTTATTCCAGATTTCCAGGAAGTTGCTATCGTTTAGGTTGCCCATTGGATAAAGACCGTCACACATCTCCACATCGCCATTGGGATAAATATTTGTGTGCTTCCATGCGCACTTGGCCCTTTGTTTGTCAATAAAACCTTTAAAGCTGTAATACCTTTTTAATTGCTCGCTATCGGTTAGATTTGGAATAACAGTAACTATGACTCCCTCATCCCTCCTTTTGAGCCCGTCAATTGTTTGAGCCAGCTTTTCATAGTCAATACTTTCACCATCTATATCTACTGTGTCCCACGAGATATTTTCCTTAGCTCGGGGTAAGTTCTGGGATAGCTTTTCTTGGGCATGTAGCATTTTTTCTGTTCTGACATACATAGAATGAGACAGGTTTAGTATATCTATCCCTAAATCCTTTGCCATCTCGTATACCTCTGCCAAATGCTCAAAGCTGTAGCCAGTGATGACGCAATTAATCCTGATTATTGGTCTAAATTTTGGCGATTTAGCCTTTAATGCTCTTATCCCATCTACTGCCTTTTGGAAGGTACCGGGGACACCCCTGATTCTATCGTGTATTTCACCTACACTATCAATGCTTACATTAACTAGGTCAATTTTGGAGCTAAGGAGTTGGTCGACATTTTTTTTAATTAAAGTTCCATTGGTATCTACCGCACACCATAACCCCTTGCCTTTGATATAACTTATGATTTTGAAAAACTCAGGATGTAAGAAGGGCTCGCCTCTTCCACATAGGCTAATGTAGGGCTTAAAGGTGTAAATTTGGTCAATAAGCTTGCTAATTAAGGCAAAATCCAGGTGGCTCTTCTCTATATCCGATTGCTGAAAGGGGCACATCTTACAACTTAAGTTGCAGTAATCGGTCACGGCGAGTGTTACCACAGATGGCGGCGCACTGAGTCCATCATCACGAGAGTAACTTCGGCCACGGATGACATTCCTCCCCCAAAATGGGAGGAAGTAGGCTAAAGCCCCCGGCCTATTTTGCAGAATCTTGCATGCAAACCTCAGCCTGGTTTTCCATTGAAGCATAGTTTTTCCTTATTAAAAGACCAAGAAAGTAGCTTTGCCGAGCCTTGTGCCACTGTATCTTGAGGAGGTTAGCCTGTCAAGAGCATGGATAGGCTGACTTTAGCCCTCGTTGCTCTGCTAAGGCTATAAGACGCTCCGCTGATTCCATAGGCACATCTGCATCACCAATCATAGTCTCAGTGCTAGCATCCAAACCATGATAGTCACTGCCGCCGCTGGCAATAAGGCCATATCTTTCGGCTAGATTAATTAATCTATTCCTTTCGTCAGCAGTATAGCCATCGTAGTAGACTTCAATGCCTACTAAACCGGCTGCTTTCAGCTGGCTAACCATTATCTCCGGGTCACTGACAGTTAACGGGTGTGCCAATACCGGCAACCCGTTAGCCTTAAGTATCAGTTCTACCGCCTCTACCGGGGTCATCTTTTCCCGGTCAACATAGGCAGGTCCATCCCGGCTTATATACTTGGTAAATGCCTCCTTTATTGAGGCTATATAACCCTTCTCTAACATAGCCTGAGCAATGTGAGGACGACCCATAGAACTACTACCGGCTATTTCCTGGACTCGCTGCCACTCAATATGGATACCCAAAGCTCTCAATTTAGCAACCATCCCTTGAGCCCGTTCTCGCCGAGAGTGACGCATCCTTTCCAGCCTGGCTGCGAATTCCGGGTCAGTATAATCTATAAAGTAGCCCAGAACGTGAGCTTCACCATTGGGGACATCAGTGCTCATCTCAACGCAGGGTATGACTTTTAGCCGAGGGAAGGCTTTGGCAGCAGCTAGGGCGGGAATAATACCATCCACAGTGTCATGGTCAGCAAGGGTAATAATGGTTAACCCCCTCTCCACTGATTTACGGACGACCTCTGCCGGGCTAAGTCGCCCATCAGAGGCAGTGGAGTGTATATGGAGGTCTACCCTAGACATTACTACCCCACTTCCTTATAGATTCGCTCAATGCTTATTCCCCTGCCACTCTTGTCATCTATCCTGACTAGGATGGCACTAAACATTGTCTTGCCCTTCCCTACAGATAAACGATGAGGTATTATAGTCATGAAGCGGCGGATTACCTCCTCGGTGTCATCACCTATAATTGAATCAATAGGTCCAGTCATGCCAATATCGGTAACATAGGCAGTGCCCCCGGGGAGCAACTGGGCATCAATAGTTCCCACATGAGTGTGAGTGCCGAGCACAGCACTGACTCGACCGTCTAGGTAGCGTCCCATTGCCACCTTCTCCGATGTTGCCTCGGCGTGGAAATCAACAATAATAACCGGTGGCTTGGGATTAAGCTCAGCCAGTAGTTTATCCATAGCTCTAAACGGGCAATCAAAGTTGCTCATGAAGGTTCTCCCTATTAAATTAACTACTGCGGTCTGACCATTGACTATATAGCCTCTACCAGGCACCCCCGGAGGGTAATTTAATGGACGCAGAATAGGCATTTCACTATCAAGGTATGGAATAATCTCCTTCTGAGCCCATATGTGGTTGCCTGAAGTCAACACATCAACGCCAGCATTGAGCAGTTCCTTGGCTGCGGTTGAAGTTAGACCTAAACCACCGGCAACATTCTCACCATTGGCAATAACCAAATCCAATCCGTATTGCTGGCGCAGGCTCGGCAAAAGCTCGTTTACTGCTTGCCTACCCGGTCTGCCAATTATGTCTCCCACGGCTAATATTAACACTAGCTCTTCCTACTTGGCATAGTCTGTAGCTCTTGTCTCCCTGAGCACAGTAACCTTTATTTGCCCTGGATACTCCAGGCCTTCTTCTATCTTCTTAACGATGTCTCGGGCAAGCCTCATTGCCCCCAAATCATCAATCTCTTCTGGTTTGACTAAAATGCGGATTTCACGACCAGCTTGAATAGCAAACGACTTTTCCACTCCCTTAAAGCCATTGGCTATATCTTCTAGTGCTTTCAGCCGCTTGATGTAGCTCTCCAGCGACTCGCGCCTTGCCCCTGGTCTGGCACTGCTGATGGCATCAGCTGCTGAGATGATATAGCCCCATATGCTGGTAGTATCAGTCTCAAAGTGGTGTTCAGCGATGCCCTGAACCACATCAGGAGATTTGTCCCATTGCTTAACCAGGTCAGCCCCGATGGCAGCGTGGGTGCCTTCCACATCGCGGTCTACCGCCTTACCAATGTCATGAAGCAGCCCAGCTTTCTTGGCTACAGCAACATTGGCTCCCAGCTCTGAAGCAATCATACCAGCTAGATATGAAACCTCAATGCTATGCCCCAGGACATTCTGCCCGTAGCTAGTGCGATACTTAAGGCGACCAAGTAACCTGATCAACTCAGGGCGTAAGCTGTGCACCCCTACTTGGTATGCTGCCTGTTCTCCAGCACTATAGAGAGTGGCATCCACTTCCTCCTTGGTCTTGGCTACCACTTCTTCAATACGAGCTGGATGGATGCGACCATCAAGGATAAGCTTGGTTAAAGCCAGGCGAGCCACTTCACGCCGCACCGGGTCAAAACTAGACAGGGTTACCGCCTCAGGGGTATCGTCAATGATTAGGTCAACGCCAGTAGCCTGCTCCAGAGCTCTAATATTACGACCCTCTCGCCCAATAAGCCTCCCCTTCATCTCATCGTTAGGCAGGGGGACAGCAGCCACCGTGGTCTCAGATACAACCTCAGAGGCGCAACGCTGGATAGTTTGGGATAAAATCTCTTGGGCTTTCCTATTGCTTTCCTCTTTTAATTTGGCTTCCCACTCCCGAAGGCGTCGAGAGGCTTCCCCTTGTATCTCAACCTCCATAGAGTCAAGCAGTGTTTGCTTTGCCTCGGCACTGGACATGCCCGAAATCAGCTCTAGTTGCTTTAACTGCCTACCTCTAACCTCTCCAAGCTGAGTGCGGATGGACTCAATCTCCTTTTCTTTATTAGTCAGATTGTGCTCGCGATGTTCCACACCCTCTAATTTACGCTCCAGGGTCTCCGTCTTCTGAGCCAGCCGGCTTTCCTGGCGCTGTAGTTCAGAGCGCCGTTCACGATACTCTGCCTCACCTGCTGACTTGACTTTCTCCGCCTCCGCCCTGGCCTCATTGAGCACATTTTTAGCCTCTAGCCTAGCTTCAGTAGCTATTCTAGCCGCTTTCCTCTCAGCAATGCGCATTTGTCGACTAGCTAGCACTCGCCTGGAGAGAAAGGCAGCCATGCCGCCAAATATCACACCTATGATAAAACTGAAGAAAACTGTTAATACATTTACTACTGCCATTTTTTACCTCTCTTCCGCGTGTAGCTTCTCCTTCAGAGGGGCAGGTTATGGATAGCTAATATTACTCATTTTGTCAGTTTAAAGTCAAGGTAAAATGCTATCTAGACCTCCTCCTTCAGTTCCTGCCACACCCGTTCTGTAGTATGTTTTATCACCCTGTAACCAAAGCCACGCCGCTTGAGATAGCCACCTAACCGGCGACAAAAGTCCTGACGGTCGGACAATAGTAAACTACGAGCTTTACTCAGGGCTGCCCGATAAGCACTGTTGTCATCATCAATGGCATCAGTCACTTGGTCTATGATGTCCTCGGCTACTCCCTTTCGCTTCAGCTCTAATTTGGTTAGCCACTGGCTGCGTGGGCTAAACGACTCGCGGTTATCCTTCCAGAATTGAGTAAATGCCATATCATCCACCACCCCCTGCTCCTTTAGCTTGACCAGCACTGCCTCTACACTATCACCATCAAAACCCCGCTGGTGAAGTCGCTCCCTTAGTTCAGACTCACTCCGAGGTCGGTAACTAAGGTAGTGGGCAGCGGCATTAAGGCAACGGTGGAAGTGGTCAGACCTAGCCAGCACTTCAATCTCACCGGCGGATAGCTCCTGTCCCGGCTGTAGTCCCTCCCTTACTGCCACCTCGGCTTCCAGGCTAAAAGCGAATTTGCCATCCAAGAATACATTTACCCTTTCCCCCCGACTTTTCCCAACACGGAGAGCAGTAATCTTCTTCATTACTATGCCATACCCCTCTAAAAACGTAAGACTGAAGCCTACGCCTCAGCCTTACTTAGTTTTACTACCTGGTAACCTATATTTTTAAGGCATTTTTAATCGCCAGCTAAAGAATCATAGGTATTGCTAGCTACAGGATTATAGGTGGTGACGGCTGAGGCTCTAACCCGCTGCTCAATTTCCTCGCTAAGCTCAGGATTCTGACTCAGGTATTGCTTAGCACTCTCCCTCCCCTGCCCCAGGCGAATGTCACCATAGGAGAAAAAGGCACCAGCCTTTTTTACTAGCCCCAACTCTACACTTAGGTCAATAAGATTACCCTCTTTGCTTATCCCGTGGTCAAACATGATGTCAAACTCAGCACTTCTGAACGGAGGGGCTACCTTATTTTTGACTACCCTAGCTCTGATGTGACTGCCTATTGCTGCAGTTCCTTGCTTGATAGTTTCAACACGCCTTAGGTCTAGCCTTACCGAGCTATAGAACTTCAAAGCCCTGCCGCCCGGCGTTACCTCAGGATTACCAAAGATAATACCAACCTTTTCTCTCAACTGGTTGATGAATATCACTGCTGTGCCTGACTTACCGATAGCAGCCGCTAGTTTTCTCAATGCTTGCGACATTAGGCGGGCTTGTAAGCCAACATGAGTGTCCCCCATCTCCCCCTCAATTTCAGCCCGGGGTGCTAAGGCAGCAACACTGTCAATCACTATTACATCAATAGCCCCACTCCTGACCAGCGCCTCGGTAATCTCCAGAGCTTGCTCCCCAGTATCAGGTTGAGAGATGAGCATGTCATCAACATTAACCCCGCAACGGCTAGCATAAGCCGGGTCTAGGGCGTGCTCCACATCAATATAGGCAGCCATACCTCCCCGCTTTTGCGCTTCAGCAATTACATGCTGGCCTAAGGTAGTTTTCCCTGACCCCTCAGGGCCAAATACTTCTGTAATCCGCCCTCTGGGGATACCTCCTACACCTAAGGCTAGGTCTAGTGCCAGCGAGCCACTGGGAATAGCCTCTACTGAAGACATGATGGCAGATTCCCCCAGCTTCATGATTGAGCCTTTACCAAACCGCTTTTCAATTTGTCCAATGGCTAGCTCTAGCGCCTTTTCTCTCTCCGTGGTCATCTTCGCCTCAATTTAATCATAGCATAAGCCCCCTGTTAAAACAAGGAATTGACTTCTCCCTTTTTGCCCTCGGTGCGCACTCCTTTATTAAAGAAGTAAGGGATAAAGGGGTGAGGTTGATAAACACTCTAAAAATTAGCCACCGGGGGTGGCATGCGCTTGTGGCTGCTAGCCGCTATCATAGACTCAATCTTTGCTCTCAGCTCATTTGAGGCTTTGCCAGTAACCAGATAGCGGTCAAGTTCCTCATAGCTGAGCCCTAGCTCATCTTCATCGGTTTGCCCCGGCCATAAACCGGCTGAGGGGGGCTTATCTATAATTTGCTGCGGGATGCCTAGGAAGCTAGCTAGCTCTCTCACCTGTCCTTTAACCAGATTGCCTAAGGGTAAAATATCTACTCCCCCATCCCCATACTTGGTAAAGTAGCCTACGGAAAGCTCGCTCCTATTACTGGGTCCGGCTACCATATATTTAAGCTGATTGGCGAAGTAATAAAGGGTGAGCATCCTTAATCTGACCTTGAAATTGCCTTTAGCCAGCCGGCTGACGGTAGACTCTGCCTTATCACCAGGCAAAACCTTAACCAAAGTATTAAAAACAGCGTCAAGAACTACCGTTTTAGTCGGGATGGAGAACTTGCTAGCTACAGCTAGGGCGTGCTCCTCATCCTCTTGACTACTATGGCAGGGCATAAGCACCCCAAACATACTCTGGGGAAAAGCACGGTGACACAATACAGCTAATACCGAGGAGTCAAGTCCACCACTCATACCTACCACTACCCCCTTGCACCCGGCAGCCAGCACCTTATCTCTTATCCACGAAATCAGCTTCTCAACTAGTTGCTCTGTATCCATAATAAATTCCCATTGTAATACCAGGTTGCTAGCAGTATACAACCCCATAGCTACACAGTCAAAGGGGTTAAATTTAAGGTTTTGCACCATACTTGTCGGGAGATAAACCTGTGAGATTATACTATCTTGATGAATCCGAGGGAAAGAGATACTATGTTCGGTCGGCTCTTGGTGTCGATGAAGAAGTTTGGAATGAAGTCTTTAACGCAATTCGGGATTGGCGTAGGGAAGTTATGCGTCTCTACCACATTCCATATAGGGCTATTCTATCCACCTCAACTTCGCAGTATATAACGAGGTCCCAGATGCAAAAGTGCATTTGTAAAAAATACGCGCAGAAGTAAAATATCTCGCTTGTTGGGGCAAAATTTGTTATAATTTAACTGATGGCTATTTAGGAGGTGTCCAATGAACGAAAAGTGCGCCTACTGTTCAAATATACTTACTTCAACAGCACATACCCAATTAGAACCTTGGGATAAAATATTGCATGAAACCTCCAATTTTGTTGTGACATCAACTGTTGGAGCGTTAGTAGAAGGGTGGACTTTAATTATCAGCAAGCGCCATGTGCCAGCTATGGGAGCCTTAACTGAGGTGGAACTCTCAGAATTACAACAATTGGTTATAAAAGTTAGGAATCTAATGGAGTCGCATTATGGGTTCGTAGTCATGTTTGAACATGGGCCTGCTTGTGAAGGTACTGCTTTTGGTTGTGGAATTGACCATGCGCATCTTCATGTTGTTCCGCTGCAAATTACATTAGCTCCTCTTGTTGAGCACGAATTACAATTTCATATTATGTGGGAAACTATAGCAGACGTACGGAATTTATCACAAATACACCAGCAAAGAGTATCGTACCTGTATATACTAGAGAACAGTAGAAGTGAGGGTAAGGTAATTCGCTTACAAAATATCCCATCACAGTTCATGCGGCGCGTAATAGCTAATTATTTAGGTATTCCGCATCTCTATGACTATCGAAGATACAAGTTTCGTCAAAATGTTGTAGCGGCTTTACAGCGATTAGAAACAGTTTATAACGAAGAAACAGCTAGTTTGGTTGGAGCAAAATGACTTCGGAAAAGATAAAAGAAACGGGCTTTGCTCCTGATGATCTTACAGATGGACGTGAGGCTGGAGAATGGCAAACTAGGTATGATGACCCGATAGCGAGAGGAGCGATACGTAACGAGGCCCTATATCTAGGTGGATGGGCGGCTTTTAGCTTGGTTTTTATAATCCTTGTTGTATTGGAATTACCACAATACTGGCTTGGATTGTCAGGAAAAACTCTTTTATACTTCAATATCTGCATCGGAGCTTGGCTAGCTGGAACTCTAGGTGGTACTTTATTCGCAATGAAATGGCTGTATCACGCAGTAGCTAAAAATTTTTGGAACCTTGACCGGAGATTATGGAGACTGTTTACACCTCATATTGCTGGAATCTTAGCACTTGTTGTCATATTAATAGTTTCATCGGGACTATTTGGTTTTTTTAATCCTGAAACTGTAGAAAAACTACACTTCGTCATTAGCCTTGGATTTTTAACTGGCTACTTTTCTGATAATGCCGCCGCGAAGTTAGCAGATATTGCAACAAGCATTTTCGGTAAAACCAAAGGATATGGTGGTACTGAGTGACGACCCCGTTAAATCACCCCCCGAACAGATAAAAGAGATTAAAGTGGAGATGACCATTATTGGCGGTAAGGTGGTCTGGGAAGCTTGACTCGCTAGCTGAAAATGATTAAACTAACCATAGAGGAAAGAAGATGCCGATATATGAGTATGTTTGCTCTGAATGTGGCTTAAAGTTTGAGCTATTATGCTCGTTAAATCGGGCTAATGAGGGGGCTTCCTGTCCCCACTGCCATAATGCCGCTGAACGGGTATTCTCCACTTTTGTCTCTCGCTCCAAGAGTGATAGCGGATTGACCACTTCTATAGGGGGAAACCCTTGCTCTAGCTGTAGTACTATTAGTTGTGATAGTTGTAACCTTTAATAAGGGTATAGAGGACTAATTTTGGCTCACTCCCTACTTTTCTAAACCTGAAAAGGCGCAAAATTGCCCAAACTATCACCTAGGTGAGCACAAAGGATTGACAGACTAAGTTTCTTGTAGTATAGTTAATTAAAGAAGGTTAATGTAAGAGGAGAATATGCCGGTTTATAGTGCCCCCTGCGGATTATATTATACGTATTTTACATTTCCGGTGCGCATAGAATGCGCTGGGGGGGTTTTGGCGTGGAGAAATAACTACATTACCCGGTAACAAATCTAAGATAGAAAAGCTTACAAGAACCCTCCCCAGCGGAGGGTTCTTCTGTTTTGGGTTGCTAGATGACTATAAATTGTATGGCGGTAAGAAGCTCAGGTTTTAATAAGGACATTAAAAATATTGGGGAGAGGACAAATGATAATAATGAAAACCGATGCCACTCAGGAACAAATAGACCAGGTAATAAAAGAAGTAAAGAAATACAGATTAAGGGTAGATGTTTCCAAAGGACAATATAAAACCGTCATTGGCTTAATTGGCGATGAGCGGAAAATACCGTTTGCCCATTTTGCTGCTCTCCCCGGGGTGAAGGAAGCAGTCGGGATTGAAATCCGCTATAAATTGATTAGTCGGGAATACAGTAAATTCTCTGGAGAGACGATGGAGCGTAGGATAATTAAAGTAGGCAATATTGCCATAGGTGGCGACGAGCCAGTAATTATAGCTGGACCTTGTGCTGTGGAGAGCAAAGAGCAGTTATTCCGAATTGCCGAGGAGGTAAAGAAAGCCGGCGCTCATATTCTGAGGGGAGGTATTTTTAAGCCAAGAAGCTCGGTTTACTCCTTCCAGGGGTTAGGGGGAGAAGGCTGGGAGGAGGCAGTGGGGGCATCACAGTGGTTACAGAAAGCTGGGAAAATGTTTGACATGCCAGTGGTAACCGAAATAAGGGGAGAGGCTCAGGTTGACTTGGTGGCTGAGTATGCTGATATACTCCAGATAGGAGCCAGGAATATGTATAATCAAGACCTTCTGACAAAGGTGGCTAAGAAAAAGAAGCCTGTTTTGTTTAAGAGGCATTTTGGCGCTAGCATTGAAGAGTTCCTCTCTTTTGCCGAATATATTGCTGCCGAGGGTAACAAGGATATCATCTTATGTGAAAGGGGAATAATACCTATAGGTAAAGGCAAAGAGTATACCCGCTATACCCTTGACCTGGCTGCTGTCCCTGTTATTCAGAGGGAAACCTATCTGCCGGTAATCGTTGACCCCAGTCATGCCACGGGTCGGCGAGACCTTATCTTCAACATGAGCTGTGCTGCCATAGCCGCTGGAGCCAGTGGGCTTATGGTTGAGGTGCACTATAACCCGGCGGAAGCGCTGGTTGATGGTCAACAGATGATTACCCCTGATGAGCTTAAGGATGTCATTGATGCCTGCCAGAAAATAAGTAAACTGGTTATCTCGGGGAGAAATAAAAGCTAAGGCGATATCAGATGAAAAAGGTTAAGGTAGGACTTGGCAGCAATAGCCATGAAATCCACATTGGGTTGGGTGTACTTGCGCACAGTGGACACCAGTTAAAAGAAAGCGGGTTTAGTGGCAAGCTAATAATTATTACTAACCCCATCGTGAAAAGGCTGTATGGCGATGGTCTAAGGCAGGAGCTTATTGGACAGGGATTTAAGGTAACTATTATGCCGGTTCCTGATGGTGAAGAACAGAAATCGCTGGAGACTGCAGGCAGACTTTACTATGAGCTGAGTAAATTCTATGCTGAAAGGACAACGCCGATTTTAGCCTTGGGGGGTGGAGTTATTGGAGACCTGGCAGGATTCGTTGCTGCCACATATCTGCGAGGGGTGCCGCTTATACAAATGCCAACTACTTTACTTGCCCAGGTTGATAGTAGCATCGGTGGTAAAGTGGCAGTAAATCATGGTCAACTAAAAAACAAAGTCGGGGTATTCTATCAACCGAGGTTGGTGATTAGTGACATCGGCACCCTGGGAACCCTCCCCCAGAAGGAAGTCACTAATGGGCTAGCCGAGGTTATAAAATATGCCGTAATTGAGGATAATGGGCTCTTTACCTATCTTGAGAGCAACCTTGATGGGATAAAGTCGCTGGATAATAGAGTGCTTGAGGAGGTTGTTTTCCGGTCAGCCCAGATTAAAGCCGGAGTAGTGGAAAAAGACGAGAAAGATTTAGGTTTAAGAAATGTCTTGAACTATGGTCATACGATAGGCCATGCCATTGAATCAGCTTCAGATTTTAAGCTGGGACACGGCGAGGCAGTGGCTATCGGGATGTTAGCTGCCGCCAGAATCTCAAACAGGCTGGGTATATTTGACAAAAATGAGCTGCTCAGGCTGAGGGGTGTTATTAAAAGTGCTGGACTGCCGACAGAGATTCCAGACCTCAAGCTAGAAAAGATAATCCAGGCGATAAAACATGACAAAAAGATTTTGAGGGGCAGGATAAGATTTGTTTTGCCCAAAGCGATAGGCAGCGTATTTATCACTGACCAAGTAAGCCTATCTTTAGTCCAGGAAATTTTGGTTGGTTGGAATGAAGAAACCTAAAATTTGCGCCGTCATAGTAAATAATGACCTTAAACCAGTAAAGGAAGTTGAGTCCTTCGCTGACCTATTTGAGGTAAGAATAGACCTCATTGGTGACGGCTGGCAAGAGTTGGTTAAGCAACTTAGTAAACCGTGGATAGCTTGTAATAGGAGTGCCGACGAGGGTGGTAAATGGAAGGGAAGCGACGCAGGAAGAATAGAAGAGCTCCTTAAGGCAATCACCCTCGGGGCAGACATAATTGACATTGAACTCAGGACAAGAAACCTGAAGCAGGCTGTGGGGCTGATTAAGCAGAGGGCAAAGTGCCTCCTATCGTTTCATGAGCTAAAGGGGACGCCCCCTCTCAATGAAATGAAGGAAATAGTTCAAAGACAATTAGAAGCGGGTGCTGATGTATGTAAGGTGGTTACTACCGCCCAAAGGTTTGAGGACAACCTGGCTGTCCTGCAGCTTATCACCGACTTTCCCCAAACAAAAGTAGTTTCGTTCGCTATGGGTCCTTTAGGTTGCCCCAGCAGGATTCTTTGTCCGCTGATTGGTGGATATTTTACCTATGCGTCAATTAAGGCAGGTGAGGAATCTGCCTCTGGTCAGATAACAATAGGCGACTTAAAGAAAATCTATGAAATGGTAGCCAGATGCTGAACAGAGTCATATCAGGCAACATAAAGATTTGCGGTATAATAGGTGACCCTTTGGAACATACCATGTCGCCGGTAATGCATAATGCTGCCTTTGACGAGATGGGGGTGGATTATTTATATATCCCGTTCAGGGTGGAGAAAGAAAAATTGGGCAGGGCTATTGAGGGTATGAGAGCCCTGAATATAAGGGGGCTGAATGTTACCATACCCCACAAGGTTGCTGTTATCCAGTTCTTGGATGAGTTAGACGACCTGGCTGAGAAGATAGGTGCTGTTAATACCATAGTGAATGATGACGGGGTTTTGACAGGCTACAATACAGATGCTACTGGATTCCTGCAGGCTTTACTTAACAGGGGAATTGAGCCAAAGGGGAAAAATGTGGTCGTTCTGGGAGCCGGTGGTGCCTCAAGAGCAATCTCATTTATTCTGGCCGAGAGGGGCTCCAATTTGGTCATACTTAACAGGACAGTGGATAAGGCAAAGGAGTTGGCTGATAGAATTTCAAACATTTTCCAGAGAGAAACTAGAGTCCTGAAACTGGATAGGGAAAATCTGGCAAAAGCGCTGAGCAAAGCCGATATTTTAGTTAATGCTACCAGTGTCGGCATGAGCCCCAATGTTGATGAAACCCCTGTTGCCTCTAACCTGCTCAAATCGGGCATGATTGTTTTTGATACGATTTACAATCCAATCAAAACTAGGCTTCAGACAGAAGCTGAGGAGGCTGGGGCAATAACCATAAGCGGGCTTGATATGCTGGTGTGGCAGGGGGCTTTAGCTTTTGAGAAATGGACTGGTTTGAAGGCGCCGGTTGAGCTGATGAGGGAAGAAGTAATTAAGAGGTTAATAAATAATCGCAATTAAAGCGCTGGAAGGATATGAAAACTAGCATAGCCCTGATAGGTTTCATGGGGGTTGGGAAAACTGCGGTGGGTAAGGCTCTGGCTGAAAAGCTGGATAAGAGATTCGTTGAACTTGATTCCTTGATTGAGCAGAAGGCAGGAAAGACTATACCCGAGCTCTTCTACCAGGATGGTGAGGTAGCTTTTCGGGAACTTGAGATTGAAGTTACCAAGCAGGTCTCAACGAATAAAAACTTGGTTATTGCCTGTGGGGGAGGGCTCGTCCTCAATAAAATAAACATTGACCGGTTGAGAAACGAGTCCATAATAGTTTATCTGACCGCATCTCTGAGGGCAATATTAAACAGGATACCGAGTGAGGGGGAAGAAAGACCTCTGCTTAATACACCAGACAGGGCTTTGACTATCCAGGAGCTTTTAAGATTCAGGAAGCCCTTTTATGAGCAAGCCGCCGATATAAAGATAGATACTTCAAAACTGGATATTAACTCAGTTGTTGAGCAAATAAGAGCCAAACTGGAACAAGATGAAAGCTTCAATTTCTAAAAGTGAAGTAAAAGGCAAGGTGAAAGCCCCCTCTTCTAAAAGCTACACCATTCGGGGACTGATGTGCGCCGCCCTGGCTAAGGGTGAAAGCGAGATTATACATCCCTTAAGCTCAGATGATACCGAAGCCTGCCTGAATGTATTGAGTAAGGTTGGAATTGGTGTTCACCAGAAGGGTGATTCCTGGCAGGTTACAGGGGGCAATTTCCACGAGCCAGATACCGAGCTGTTTTGTGGTGAATCGGCTGCTACCTTGAGATTTATGACTGCTATCTGCTCACTAATCCCCGGGAAATGCAGACTAACTGCTGGTTCTTCTCTCTCTAGGAGACCGGTTAAACCCTTAGTCCAGGCACTTAGCCAATTGGGGGTGAATTGCTCTTCGCAGGGCGAGCTACCCCCGGTAATCGTTGAAGGGGGCAAATTAAAAGGTGGAGTAGCTGAATTGCCCGGCGACATAAGCTCTCAGTTCGTATCAGCTCTACTGTTTATAGCTCCTTTTGCTGAGGAAGGGATGACAATCAAGCTGACCACCCCCTTAGAATCAAAACCCTATGTGCTGATGACCCTGGACTGTCTGGAGAGGTTCTGGATAACAATAGGCTTCTCTGAGGAGCTTGACCAATTTGAAGTATTGAAGCAAACCTATAAACCGGTTAAATACAATGTGGAGGGGGACTGGTCATCAGCTTCATACCTCCTCGCCATGGGGGCTTTGTCTGGAGAGGTGGAGGTTGAAAACTTGAATCCAGAAAGTTTGCAGGCTGATAAAATGATATTAAACTTGCTGAGGGATATGGGTGCCTGGGTCAAGGTGAACAAAGATTCAGTTACAGTGAGGAAATCAGGATTGGAAGCCATACAGGCCGATTTATCCCACTGCATAGACCTTTTGCCAACCATGGCAGTTCTGGCAGCGGTGGCAAACGGGGTGAGTGAGTTTGTTGGAGTAGAAAGGGCACGACTTAAGGAATCAAACCGGGTTGCCGCTTTAAGAGACGGGCTGGAAAGGATGGGTATAAAAGTTGGGGAGGAGACAAATAGATTAACCATCACTGGCTCAAAGCCGAAAGGTTCGGTCATAGATAGCCAGGGTGACCACCGCATTGCCATGGCTTTTAGCCTGCTCGGCTTAATAGCCGGAGAAACAACAATAAATAACGCTGAATGTATCTCAAAGACATTTCCCCAATTCTGGGATATACTAAAAAGTATAGGTGGCGAGGTAAAAATAGATGGGCAATAGTTTCGGCAAGCTATTTACAATAACCAGCTTTGGTGAAAGTCACGGTAGGTGTGTAGGCGTCATCATTGATGGCTGCCCCGCTGGTTTACCCATTACTGAGGATGATATCCAGAGAGAGGTAGATAAAAGAAAACCAGGGGTAAGTATGGCAGCCACCGGGAGGATAGAGGAGGATAGGGTTGAGATTTTTTCCGGCATCTTCAATGGAGTTACCACCGGTGCCCCCGTTTGTTTGTTAATATGGAACAAGGATGTAGATTCAAGTGAGTATGAAAAAATGAGGTTTACCCCCAGGCCGGGTCATGCCGATTATACCGCTTTTATGAAGTACGGTGGATTTAATGATTTTAGGGGCGGGGGTAGGTTTTCGGGAAGAATTACTGCCGCTTTTGTGATGGCTGGAGCCCTGGCTAAGAAATTACTTGGCTTGGTTGACATTGAGGTTCTGGCTCACACTATTGAAATAGGCGGCATAAAGGCTGAGCCCAAGGGAGTTGATGAAATAAGAGAAAATGTGGGGAAGAATCTGGTCAAATGCGCTGACCTGAGAGCCGCCGAAGACATGGCTGGAATAATTGAGAAGGCTAAAGAAGAAGGTGATAGTGTTGGGGGGGTAATAGAAGGCGTGGCGCTCAATGTGCCAGTTGGTTTGGGGGAGCCGGTCTTTGACACCTTGGACGGGGATTTAGCCAAAGCCCTTTTTGCCATTCCTGCCGTCAAAGGGATTGAACTCGGCTCAGGCTTTTCGGCAGCCAGGAAAAGGGGGTCAGAGAATAATGACCCATTTACTATCAAAGACAATAAGATAGTTACTATAACCAATAACGCTGGCGGCATACTTGGGGGGCTCAGCAATGGTATGCCGATAGTAGTCAGGGTGGCGGTTAAGCCAACATCCTCTATAGCCAGGAGTCAGGAGACAATGAATATGGAAAGCATGGAAAGCGTCAATTTGATGGTGAAGGGGAGACATGATGCCTGCATTGTCCCCAGAGCGGTAGTGGTTGTGGAGTCAATGATGGCGGTAACCCTCTGCGACTTCGCTATGAGGGCTGGACTAATACCGGGGGTGATAAAATGACTTTAGAAGATTTAAGAAAGAAAATAGATGAAGTTGATACTAAGCTCGTCAGGCTTTTAGCCGAGAGGATGAGAATTGCTGAGGGAATAGGTGGGGAGAAGACAAGACAAAAAAAACAGATTGAGGACAGCGCCAGAGAAAGGAGAGTTCTGGAGAATATTAGAAGTATTGCCCGGGAAGAGAACATAAGTCAAGAGGACATAGAAAGCATTTATAGACAAATAGTGACCGTATCCAGAAGGGTGCAGGGAATAATAGTTGCTTTTCAGGGTGAGACTGGTGCCTATAGTGAGGAAGCCGCTTTTCATTTTTTCGGTCCCTCTGTCCAGACTAAACCCTGTGAAGGTTTAGACGATGTCTTTAAGATTGTGGAGCTGGGGGAGGTTAACTTTGGAATTGTTCCTATTGAGAATTCACTTGAAGGGAGTATAAACCGGGTATATGACCTGCTTTTGGACTCCAGTCTGAGGGTATGTGGTGAAGTAGAACTTAGAGTCGTCCATTGCCTGATAGCTAATCCCGGGGCACGGCTGGATTTAATAAAAAGGGTTTACTCCCATCCCCAGGCTCTGGGGCAGTGCAAGGCTTTCCTGAAGCATCTGGACTGCGAATTAATCCCAATCTATGATACCGCTGGTAGCGTAAAAATGATAAAGGAGAAAGGGATAATAGATGGCGGTGCCATTGCCAGCACCAGAGCCGCCGACATCTATGGCATGAAGATTATTACCAGAGAGATAGAGGATACCCCGAACAATTTCACCCGATTTTTTATTTTGTCCCAACATGACTCCCCACCATCAGGGAACGACAAAACATCTATAGTTTTTTCGGTGAGGCATAAACCGGGGGCGCTGTATGAATCCCTTAAAGAACTTGCTGTTAGAGGTATCAATTTAACAAAGATTGAATCCAGACCAACAAGACAAAAACCGTGGGAATATAATTTCTATTTGGACTTTGAGGGTCATCGGGAAGACAAGGCGCCTCGTGAGGCTTTGGAGAACTTAAAAAACTCTTCGCTGTTTGTCAAGGTTCTGGGTTCGTATCCTAAAGCAAAGTAGCCGTTTTTAATAGCCTCATTTTTAGCTTAAGGTTTAACCCTCACCCCCTGTATCCCCCTCTCCCTCAGGGAGAGGGGGAAAGGATATATAAAAGAGGGCTACCGCCCTCTTAAACTCCCGTTAAATGTAGAAACCAAGCAAACGCTAAAATCAGGGGTTTGTTGTCTGAAGGTTTATACTCCATCCATTCGCTGAGAAAAACTGAGGTAAATCACAGTGTCTTATGGAATAATGCTTACACACTGCAGGAAGACGGTTCGGAATGAAAACGCTTTCGGTGCTTACGATAGCAAAATCTTGAAGACTGGAGAAGAGGTCTGGCTTAGATTTTTGCTCGATTATTAGTGCGATTAGCCAGGGGTCAGCATCATCCTTTTCTTTATTGTAATGTATAAGCGTAGGGAATCGTTGAACAATTTCTGCGACGAGTAGTGTCTGCTGAAGTGAAATATCTTTAAAGAAAGCTCGTTTAGGCTGTATCCATTTAGAGAGGGAATCGGGTCTCTTAGAGCGTGTCGTGATTTCTTCGAATACAATTTGATGCGAGATCAATCGCCCGCTGTTAAATAGTTTATCCAGTTCTAGATAAAGTTGGGGAATGAGACTTATCAAGTACCTGTTAATATCGACAAATGCGGAAGTATCGAGACAAAAAATAAGGTTATCTTGCTGGTTCATTTCTATAAACTAGAAAAATAATTTATTTTCAAGCCCAAGATATCTGAAGCTAGTGAATATGAAATACGTTTTTGACTCATTGCGTCCAAGGTAGAATTGAAAAGAGATATTCCTCTTGAATTGATGCTCTTATTAACCGGAGATTTTGAATAGTGAGGTTTAGTAGGTAAAACAGATTTACGAATTTGGTCGAGAAGGTCAAAGAATTCAGTTTCAGACACATAGCCAAGAGCAAATAGCCTGCGTAGATATACCTCGCTACTGATTTTAAAGTTGGTGGCATATTTGAATATTGTATCCTTGTCTTTTACTGGAACCACCTCGTTTGAAGGTACTAGGAGAGAACCTGCAAAAGAATTACAGTCGTACTCGATGTAAGTATCCTCTCTTCTGATAACAGTATCATTCGGTTTACACAAGCCAGATTGGCTCTTCAGGATGTGCGATAGCTCGTGAAATAAAGTAAAAGTACGAGAAGTGGCTGGATAGGCATTATTGATAGTAATACAATAGGGGAAGGAATCCGAATAAGAGAAACCTTGGACTTCGTCTTTGGGCATGGTGAATTGAAACACATGAATACCAAGGTTATGTTCTAGACTGTTGCGCCATCTTCTGTAAGAAGTCTCAGGATTAACATTATCTATCAGCTGATCATAAACCGGATAGCCGAGAAGATTCCTAAACCAATCAACGCTTTCATCAGAATCTAGGGCTAAACCGTGAAAAGATTCTTGATATTCGGAGAGCCAAGAATACTTGTCTTGATAGTATTCTAGACCCTGCAATTGTAAAAGGAAATCCTGAAATCGTACAGTACGCCTTATTGCCATCAAGGTTTTGTTACTAAGTTTTGCTTGCTCAGGTTCAAGGTTCCTAAAATCAGTGGGTTTCTTAGTTTTCTTAGGGATGTTGGAAAGGAAAAAGAAAGCTATCTGTCTCTTGCATACCTTCGATAAGGTGATCAAGTCATTAAGACCGAGTCCTGTGCCAGTAGCTTCCCATAGCGCATATTGCTCTTGGTCAACGTGAAGATTAATAGCTATTTCCAGTTTAGAGTATCCGCACTCCTCGCGTGCCCATTGTAGAAGCTTTGGGTTGATTCTTAGTTCATTATTCATAACTCATATGGTTCTAGGGAAATTGGTTTTGCCAGAATATTAGACCTCCCCAAGGTTTCTGTCAATATGGAAATCTTGTTGGGTCATAGCATCTAGACTTAGAACCAAGCCTAGAAGTTCTTCCTTTCGTCCAACTTGCTCTACCAAGAAAATTGAGAAAAACTGTTAAAGTATCTCCAAAGTAAACAACAAGGTGTTTAAGAGGGGCTTAAGCCCCTCTTTTAAATTTCCTCCCCCTTCCCCTTGTTAAGGGGAAGGGGGACACAGGGGGATAGGGTTTGCTGGTAAAAACTGAAGAATGGGGTTAAAATAGTCCCAAACTGACAAGGAAGAAGCATGAGGATAGCCATAATTGGTGGCTCAGGGAAAATGGGGCGCTGGTTTGCCAGCTTTCTGCTGAAGGAGGGCAAAGAGGTAATAATAACCGGGAGAGACGAGAGGAAGTTGCAGGAAGCCAGGCGGCATCCTTAGCTGGCTCTTGCCGAGCGTACCCATAACTGTCCTGCCATTTGCGGATTGTCTCCAGAAAAGGCGCTTCCCAAATGTCGTTAAGATTTCCATCCCTCCCATATACATCATGAATGTTACCGACCGAGTAGGGAAGGAACACACACGGCATGACGTTGCCACTCCAATCAATATAGATATAACCGCCTCCCCGGCCTGCCGAAATGCAGCCTTTGACTAAAGGACCATGGTTCCAAAAGTCTATGAGAAATAGCTGCCTCCTCTCCACGACTTCCCAAACCCGCCGCCAAAAGGTGACTCGCTCTGCAGGGGTAGGCATGTGTTCAAAGCTGGGATGGCGCCCAATCGGCATATATTGAAAGAAGAAGCTGTAGAATGCTCCCTGCGCATCAAAGAAAAAGTCAAGGAAATCGTCTGAGAGGACTTCTTGCAGATTCCTGCGAGTAACGGTCACGGAGATACCAAAAGGGACCCCTGCCCTCCGCATCCACGCCATCGCGTCTATGACCGAATCAAAGACTCCCATTCCTCTACGTTCATCAGTGTGGAAACGCATGCCCTCCACCGAGAAGGCAGGGGTCAGGTTCCCCAAGTTGCCTAGGCGCGAAGTAGTTCGCTCATCCACTAAGGTGCCGTTCGTGAACATCAAGAAGAGTAGGTCAGGATGCATCTCAACGATATCCAAGATGTCCTTACCTTCCGAGCGATAGGCCAAGGGTTCACCGCCAGAGAAAACAACGAGCCGGATGCCCCACAGGTACTTGGCTTCATTAATGATGCGGTTGAGGAGTGACCATCGCAGCCTTGTCTGCGCCTCACCTGAATCGGCATAACAGCCTTCACACCTCAGATTGCAGGCGCGGCCAGGGCTTATTGTGATATAAACCAAGGCGGGTCACGATGGTATCGCTCCCTGAAGTGATTCAAGGCCGGACGTTGGTCTGCAGCAGTAAACAGTGCTCGAGTCCAGAGTCTTGTTACTTTGTCTGCTACTCTCCGGGAGACGATGCGCCGGGCCACACACCTCTCTATTGCCTTGATAATGGCTAAAGACATCAGTTCACGTTGAAGGAGAATCTTGCGTTGACTTGGAGGCGCGTGTTCAACATTTAGGCTGACCCTTATAAGGTTCCGAACCAATCGTAGGATTACTGGCCGCAGCATGTCCGAGTAGAGTAATAAGTTAACGATAAGGAGAAGGCGACTGCCCGGGGGGCTTGTAAACAATCTCTTCACGAGCTTGAAGTTTGCCATAGTTTCACCGTTCAACTTTTCTTGAAAGTACTATCCCCTATATTATATCTCGAAGTTCCATGAAAACCACAACCATAGATGACACGATTGAGCGATTCTCTGATCGTGGCATGATAACGTGGATGAAGTCTAATTTCTTTCTACAAGAAGAGATCCCAGAATTTGGCTTCAGTTACGCACAAAGACTTAGAGATTATCAGCACGTAGACCAAATCAAGGCAGTGATTGACCGATTACGCAGAAATCCTGAAGCAAAGTCGGCGACAATATCGCTTTTAATGCCAGTAGCTGACACCAAGCATGTACCGTGTATCACAACCTTGGACTTTAAGCAAAGAGGCGGTAAGCTCCACATGATCGCCTTTGTTCGCAGTCAGGACGTGGCCAGAAAATTGCATGCAGATATATTGGTTCTAGGAGAAATTCAACAAGAGATTGCGTCTAGCCTTGGCGTAGATCCCGGCACCCTGACCTTACACGTTGCCTCAGCTCACATTTATCACAGGGATCTACCCCTCGTAGAACAAGTTCTTAAGGAAGCCACATCCGGCTCCAAAAGAGTTCCCGATGAAGTGGGAATGACTATAACATACGTCTCACGAAACAAAGCCAAAATCGAAGAAGCTACCAGAACTCTAGGAAGGTTTGGTATCCAAGTAATTCCCAAACAAGTAGATTTCGTGGAACTTCAAGATGACAATATTGAAAACGTTGTAAAACACAAAGTAAATGCAGCAGCCAAGGTCATTAGAGGACCTGTTGTTGTAGATGATACAAGGGTATTCTTGGCCGCTTATGAGAAGTTTCCCGGAGCCTTAGCTGGATATGTGCTTCGTTCACTTGGATACAAAGGCTTTTTGAATTTGCTGAACAACGAGGAACGAAAAGTAACATTAGAAACCGTGGCCGCAATTCACATCCCTGGCACTGGCACGAAGGTTTTCCACGGTAAGTGCATAGGGCGAATTGCTCATTCCCCTTCTGGGCAAGGAAACAACGCTTTTCCATTTGACCGGCTTTTCATTCCAGAAGAGGAAAGCAAGACATTTGCTGAGATGGATTTTAAGGAGAAAAGCAAGTATTCTGCAAGAGTCAGAGCTTTGAAACTCTTAGGGAAGTACATAACCGTAGCGGAACTACCTCGATAGCCTAAATTACCCATGTGCAATTGAACCTGTCGCTACCCCCTAAACTCCAACTCAATACGACCATCCCGGTAAACGTGTGCAGCTTTTAAGATAGTCTGCAGCTGGGCCTTCTGCTGGCGCGAATCCATTGTCTGGAACGCTTCAACAAATGCCTTTACCACCTGTGGCACCTGTTCTACTAGTGATGCCCTAGCACGCTCCTGGTTTAGCCAAGTCGTCAGCTCTATCCTTCGGACTTCAAGCGCCTTTACCTGCTCCCTGGCGGCATCATTGGCTCGAGTGAACTCTTGCTCGGTCAATATCCCACGTTTCAAAAGATCGTCAAGGCGGTGTAGGAATTGAGCCTCCAAATCTGCAAGACGCTTTTCCCCATCACGCAGCTCCGCCTCACACCTATCCAGTTCTTTACGTTCAGCAGCTGCCAGATGCTCCCGGACTCTTTCAGGATCTGAGAACTGGCCCAAGTATTCCAAAATCGCCCTCTCCAACTTCGGTGACGAATGACCATTGTAGACAGAGCACAATTCCCGCGAGCGCATAGCGCGAGAACAATAATAGTTTCTATAACGTTTCCCCTGACGAGCAGCCCCTACCTTACCTATCATGGGTCCTCCACAGTGACCGCATCGAGCGATACCACTCAGCAGATATTCACTAGAATGGGCTTTGCCCCTGGGCATCTCACGCCTGATACTGAGCCTCTCCTGAAGGCGCTTCCACTCCTCAACAGAGAGGATAGAAGGAAAGAAATTCGGTATCTCAACTAGGGCCATTCGAGGGTTCCCTTTGCGGGGTCTCCTCCCATAGAGCAGCGTCCCCTTAATAGCAGGATTCGTGAGGATTCTTTGCACCGTGTACGCAGCAAATGGGCGTCCCGCATGAGCACGATACCCCTTGGCAGACAGTCTGTCGGCAATGGCCTTATAACCAAGGTTTTCTTCAACAGCCAAGCGGTACATTTCCCTCACAACCGGTGCCTCTTCCGGGTCAAGCTCCCAACGCATTATAACCTTGCCTTCGGTAATGTCCTTAATGGGTCGTAATCCATAAGGATTTCTCCCGACATGAACCCCTTTTGAAATCGCTGTACTCATATTTGTCCTCACTCTCTCGGAAATACGGCGGCTCTCAGCTCCAGCCATACCTGCCTTTACAAGCAGTACAAGCTCTTCTTTGATATCCTCATCAGTGGTCAAAACCGAAACCCCATACGTCTCCAACTCCCAATAGCGTTGAAGAATTTCTCTTGGATTCCGCCCAAACCTATCCAGGAACTGTACTACAATGACATCTGCGCCACCTTGTTTGGCATAGTCCACCATACGCCGATACTCTTTCCGGTCATCACGACGTCCGGTGACTACATCAGTGAAAGTCGCCATCGGGGTAAGACCATAGCGTTGACAGTATTCTCGGAAATGTGTCTCCTGTGTCTCTAGAGAGCCGTGGTGCTCACCAGTCTGTTTCAGATCCGAAACGCGGAGATAACCGATAGCCCTTTTCTGTGCGGTAGCCGTAATCATAAAAATGACTCCTAGTAGTATTTACTAGGAGTCATTCACAGTTAATACCCTATTGTCAACTTCGGGACGCTGAGGTCGGAGGTTCAAATCCTCTCGCCCCGATATTCACAGTTTTTTATAGGTATCTCTGGCACGCCTGGCTATTCTAACCACTATAACTAGATGTTCCTCATCATTTATATTATATACAACCCTATATTGCCCTATTCTTATACGCCACAGACCACTTTCAGCCAGCTTCTTTACTCCGGAGGGTCTGGGCTCCAGTTCCAAAGCTGAGATAGCGTCAGCAATGACTTCATAATCCCGCCCAGTAAGCTGAGCTAACTGCTTCTGGACGGCTCGCCTCAGCCTAACCTGATAGCTCACCCTGGGGCTCCCGCTTTTCCCTTCTGCGCTGATACTGCTCCCAGGTTATAGTGCCCTCCCCATCAGCCAGGGCTTTCAGCCCCTCCTGAATATCTTCCTCATCCTCCAGTATCTCCAGGGCAGCATCACGGAGAAGTTTAGCCATAGAGGTTCGTTGCTCAAAGGCTAGTCGGCGAAGCCTCTCATGCTGGTCTTCGGTGAGGAAAATAGTGGTGCGCTTTAATGCTGTTCCCATAGCTTTTACCTTACCGTTAATAGTAACATATAAACACCGCTATGTCTATATGCTAGCGACCCTATCCCCTTTATCCCCTTCCCCTTGATAAGGGGAAGGGGAAATAAATTAAAGAGGGGCTTCGCCCCTCTTAGACTGCCTCTATACTAATAATGACATTTACCACCTTTTCTTTACTCCAGCAAAGTCATATTATGTTTTTTGAGTTAGCCATCTTCAATTTTAAGGAGATTAGTAATGCTAAACCGAGAGCAGATACTTGATATAGCTAGGAAAGCAATCAATAGTAGAGGATATGTGGTGTATGCAGATTTCGATGAATATCTAAAAGAACTAATTTGTAAAGAAGTAACTCTGCAGCCCACCAAAGCTGGATTTGTTCAATACGAGATAAAAGGCATTCTTCTCAATAAAAGTAACGAGCCAAAAGACCGCTATCATTATGAAAGGCATGAGGAAGCCCGATTTTACCTTCTTTAAGTTGCCTCCTCTATTCTACTTTCTTTTTTGCCTCCTCCCAGAGGGTGTTTTGCTGGGCAAAGGATAGGTCGCCAAGGTTTAGCCCACGCTGGTGGCAGACCTTTTCCATATAGGAGAAACGGCGATAAAACCGCTTATTTGCCTGCCTCAGCGCTACCTCCAGGTCAATGCCCAGTCGGCGGGCAATATTAGCCAGAGTAAATAGTAAGTCGCCAAACTCCATCTCTTTTTGCTCCTGGCTATCAGCCTGCTTGAATTCACTAACCTCCTCAGCCAGCTTATCAATAACGCCGTTAATATCTTCCCAGTCAAAGCCGACCTGAGCCACCCGATGCTGAATTTGCTGACTGTAAGCCAGGGCAGGCATCTGCTTGGGCACACCCTCCAGCATAGAAGCATCAGTCGCCCTCTCCTCCCGCTTGAGAACCTCCCAGTTATGCGCCACCTCGTCGGCATCCTTCACCTTGAGCGAGCCAAAGATGTGGGGGTGGCGATGAACCAGCTTGGCATTGATGTTGCTTATTACATCCCCCACCTCAAATTCACCAGCTTCAGTGGCAATCTGGGTATGGAGGACAACCTGCATCAGCAGGTCGCCTAACTCATCACAAAGCCGGCCAGAATTGCCTTCGTCAAGAGCCTCCAGCACCTCGTAGCACTCCTCAAGCAGGTTTTTCCTGAGCGAGGCGTGGGTCTGCTTTCTATCCCAGGGGCAACCATCGGGGGCACGCAACTTGGCTATAATGGCTACCAGGGTGGCAAACTGATTTAAGTTCTCTGGTAAAGACAAGGCAGTCTCCTTAATTTGTTACCACAGATTATACAGGCTAGTCTAGAATCAGGCAACATTAGCTTGTTGCGAAATGGTTTGACTAAAATAGTCCCAGTGAAGCTGTCACAACTATGTTTGATGTACGTTTATTATTGCGAGCAATTAGGTGGCCAGGCGAATAAACGAACCTGTTACTTATTAGGTGGAACCAGATGGCACTCGGTAAAAGCTTGTGGCTTAAATTGAAATCCAAACCGGTTTTCTATGACTTGTTGTGCAATAGGTGCAATTTCCTCCTGTATCTCGGGAGGTGCGAAAACCGAGCCTTGCCACTTGTACATTTCAATCTGCCTCACCCAATGATCTATGGGGAAGATCTTCATTGCGGGAATAAAATCATATTTATTCAGAGATTCATCCTGAACAATATGAACAAATGCCTCTTCAGCATCTCTACCCACTTTCACATTTTCCGGCAAATCAATCCATATCTGTTCAGGCAACACGCCAAGTCCCTTCTTGACTGCTTCCTTGCAAATTTCCTCAGCCAGACTTCTCAGATGACGGTAACTTTCCGGTGAAGTTTCACCGCGGTACGTTATCAAGTCTGCGTATCCATGTCCATCAGGATCTTTTATCGTGCGAGAAGAGATAGCTAATACTCTGTGAAATAATCGTCTTTCAAGTAAATTATTCATAAGGGGACGTAAGTTTGTGTCTTTACTATCTAAGCCAACCGCAAAGAACTCATCGTCTGTTCCCCAAAGGAAATCTTCGATATTGTTGAATGTCACTGTCCGATGCCCCATTCTGACACCAAGTCCAGTATTCCGAATGTACTCAACTATGCCTTTAAACATACAATCACATGCGCGAACTTTCTGATGTTGATATAGAGTTGGGAAAAGCATTGTTCTATGGAACATCATCTGTTCAAGTGGCTCAGTGGCGCTGTGTGAAATGGACAGTTTCTGATATTCAACTCCATCAATAGGAATTTTCATGATGTCAATGCCATACCACAAACGATCCAAATCGATTTTCAGAGGTAGTCCACTGAAGTGAGCGTCGCGGTGTATGTAGTCAATCTTGTCACCGTCAAATATGCTGCACAAAATCTCGGCTTTATACTTTGAGGAGTTATCGGCGATGCCGGTGATGTATTCTGAAATCTGTTTTGTGTCGCAATCAGGAATGACCTTTTCAATATAGTCTTTGAAAGGCTTACTTTGTACTATCAAGCTTGATAAAATTTCATGAGGTTTCGGCTCATTCTCAAACTCCGCGCCCTCTTTTGTAGCTTCTTGCATTTCGTCTAACAGTCCATACAATTCCTCACTGGTGTGAGAGAATATACCGTGCCCACAGTCATGAAGAAGAGCAGATAGACGCAGTGGGATTAGCAGACCTTCCATGAGGTTTCCTTGCTTAGACTGAAGTTCTTTCGCTAATCTGGAGCATTGTGTAACCGTTCCTAATGTATGATCGAACCTAGAATGAACAGCTGTCGGGAATGTGTAATAAGCAAATCCTGTCTGGTGGATGCGGCGAAGTCTCTGAAGGAGGGGCGTACCAAGGAGAATTATCTCGTTTTCGTAAAATAGGTGTGTTCCCCAAATGCATTCATGTATGATTTTATTTCTGTTTTTAGGTTTGGGAGGTTTATTCGGCAGGTGTTCGTCGACAAATTCTTCGATTTTATTCTTCAATCGCTCAAGTGGCATAAGTACAGCCTTCTCGCGTCACTCCAGAGCAATTTCAGCGAGCTTTTGCGCGATTCGTTTTGCGTCTTCTAACTGCCTGTCGGATAGTTTATTTTCTAGACGACTGCTGTAATAGTCCCTCAGTTTGTGGGTAATCTCGTATTTGTCTAGATCTGGATTCACTCTTGGTAAGACTTTGGCAGTTTCAAGATTGGAGAATGCTTGATCAAGCGACTGCGAGTATACAAATGTTCCCCTCTTGTCGAATCTTATATCTTTCATCAATTCTGTGCACTCGTGTCGTAGATTATAGAAAATCGGGTGAATCTTTCGTAACTCTGTAGGTAATCGATCTGTAGACGTGGGAAGATTACCCAAGACGCTGGCAACCACTTCAGTAGCGAACAACTTTTCGGCTGTGGTGTTCATTGATACATCCCTCCTTGTCGCCTAGTTACGAATTGCTCAGGGTCTATATTGTATCACAGTTTCCGGAATTTGCAATATGACCCACCAAGTTTAATAATATCATTAAGTTGACAGTTTGTCAACTTAAGAGCAATAATATTCCAACACAGTTCTCTTTAAATTTATGCTGAGACTAAACTATGGTAACCAGAAAGGGTTCTTCCCGTTGTGACGAAACTGACAAAACTACGGATCTCGGTAGATATCTAATTTCCGTACGAGTATCGCGCAAACAGCGGCTAACTCAACAACAAGTAGCAGACAAGATACAAAAATCGAGAAGTTTTATCTGTAGGATTGAAAGGGGCAATAGAAGGAAGAAGTGTCTTCAAGGCTACGTACTTTATGACCTGGCAAAGGCATATGAGGTCCCCATTGAAAAGGTTTTAAAGAAGGCAAACTGGCCCCAGCTTCTCTTAGTAGACGTCAACCAAAAAGAGAAGAAGCAGCTGGCGAGTTACATAAAGAAAAACTTATAGAGGCGAGGAAAAATCAGATAACATAAGAGCCCTTCATCACAAGGGGGATATTAGCTAATTTGGCAATATCGTCCCGATGAACTGTCTCTGGCCTCTCAAAAATTCAGCGGCAGACATTGCTCGCTTTCCCTCCAGTTGAACCTTTAACACCCCTAAAACTCCATCCCCGGTATAGACGCCGAATGCCGGCTTGGCTCCTTCCCTGGTCGGGGTCAGCGCCACCACCTGCCCGGCTTCAAGGGCTATTTCCTCAGGCAGAGGCACTGCCTCAATAATCTTGAGCTGCTTTCCCTGCCATCTGGTGTAGCACCCGGGCCAGGGGTAAAAGGCACGCACCCGCCGCCATATGTCTTCTGCCGATAGATGCCAGTCAATGTCACCCTCCTCCTTGGAGATTGAGCTACAGTAAGTAGCCTGGGCTTCATTCTGAGGTTGAGGGGTGAGCTCACCCCTTACCCAGCGAACCAAAACCTCGTGGAGCAAGCGAGCCGCTACCAGGGAGAGCTTGGCTGTAAGCGAGCCGGTGGTATCGTGCAGTGAAATAGAAATCTGGGCTCTGGCTAATATAGGGCCGGAATCCAAGCCCCTATCCATCAGCATAATGCTAACCCCGGTAAACTCGTCACCGGCAAGGATAGCCGCTGCCACCGGCGAGGCGCCGCGAAATCTAGGTAGTAGCGATGGATGGATATTAATACACCCGCAAGCGGGGATATCTAGAACCGACTGCGGCAGAATTTGACCATAGGCAAATACCACGATAGCATCGGGGTGAAAGTCAGCCATTTGCGCCACCACCTCAGCCCTCTTCAGACTATCTGGTTGCATCACCGGCAGCTTCCAGGTGGCGGCTGCCCTTTTCAGGGGAGGTGAAACCAGGGAACGTCCTCTACCCACCGGTTTATCCGGCTGAGTATAAACAGCCACTACCTGATATTGATTAAGCACAAGGTGTTCAAGGCAAGGAACGGCAAAATCAGGGGTACCCATAAAAATAACTCGCAATTTTAGCCTCCCACCACTAGATTCTAGCATTAAAAAATTTTCCTAACAAACCGGGGCATTTTATATTTGTCGGGTAAATATCAGGTAAAAAACAATCCTGATAGACTTAGCGAGGGAAAGGAAGGGCTAAAAACGCCCAGCACTCAACACTAAAACGCTTGCTATCCAAAATGCCCACTGGTATTATTAAGGTAAATTTTGGACAATTGTCCTCCTAGAGAAATTTTGCGGCATCCGGCCATTTTATATCTATGATGTAAATATTAGGCAAAAAAGCAAGCCTGACAGACTTTTTAAGGGAAAGCAGGAGCTAAAAATGCCCAAAACCCAGCACCAAAAGCTTTGCCAAGCAAGATGCCCAGTGTTATTCTAGTGGCATCCCTCTAAATTTCCTCCCTCAATCCTCAGCTAAGCCGGCTACACTCCCCACGCCCACCCAGCGTTAAATGGTGCTTCACCTCTATAGCATAAACCAGTGACTTTTAAGGGTCAAATAATAGAGGGGGATTTAATGGGAGCTAGGTCAGCACAAGAAATCTGGGACGCCGCCCTGGGGGAGCTGCAAATTCAGGTCAACAAACCAAACTACCGGACCTGGCTGGAAAAAACGGTAGGCTTAAGCTATCAAGATAATCAGTTTATTATAGGTGTACCTAATCCCTTCGTCGCTGAATATCTAGACAAGAACCAGCGCTCTTTAATTGAAAAAACACTCATTGGTCTTACCCACCATGATGTCAAAGTCCTCTTCTCGGTAGATGCCAGGCATCAAAACTCACAAGGTAGCTATAGAGGCCGAGAGGAAAGCCTTCCCATGTTTAACCCCAAATATACCTTTGATTCCTTCGTTGTCGGTAACTGTAACCGTTTAGCCCATGCTGCTGCCCTAGGGGTAGCTGAAAACCCGGGGCGTAGCTATAATCCGCTGTTCATATATGGGGGGGTGGGTTTAGGCAAGACGCATTTACTGCAAGCGATTGGTCATATGGCTCAAGCCAGCCATATTCAGGTAATTTATGTTAGCGGTGAGCAGTTTACTAACGAGTTTATAAATGCTATTCGGGAGAAGAAAACGGAGGAATTCCGCAATAAGTATAGAAAGGCTGATATGCTGTTGATTGATGACATCAACTTTATCAGCGGCAAGGAGCAGACAGAGGAGTGCTTCTTCCATACCTTTAACGAGCTACATAACGCTAATCATCAGCTGGCTATTACCAGCGACCGCCCGCCTAAATCATTGCTCCTATTACAAGACCGACTTCGCTCCCGTTTTGAGTGGGGGTTGGTGGTTGATATTCAACCACCAGATTTTGAAACACGCCTGTCTATTCTGCAATCCAAGAGTGAGCGGGAAGGAGCGAATATCACTTCAGATGTACTGGAGTTTGTTGCCCAGCGAAGTCAGCAAAACATAAGGGAGCTAGAAGGCAACCTAAACCGGGTTATTGCTTACATCAGACTGACTAGGGCTTCAGTTACCATTGAGCTAGCCTCTCGAGCACTGGAGAGCATAGCCACCAAGGCGGCTAAAGGTGCTTCTACCACCCTGACTCTAGTCATAGAGTCAGTAGCTGACAGCTTTCAGCTAACACCTTTAGCCTTAAAAAGCAGGAATAGAGATAAGGAAACTGCCTTAGCCCGACAGGTAGCCATGTATCTTCTCAAGCAGGGAACCAATTGCTCGCTGGCTGAAATTGGTCTGGAGCTGGGAGGCAGAAACCCATCAACTGTCAGCTACGCCTATAAAAAAATAGCCAGTGATATTGAAACCAGCCCCTATTTGAGGCATAAAATCTTAGACATCCAACACAAAATAAGTCCCAAGCATAAGAACAGGAATTATTAATAACCCTGTCTTTTCAATATCTCCTATAAACAGCTGAAATCTTGCATAACTTTTCTCCACTTTTCATAAGTGAGGAAATTTGTTGATAAACCCAAAGAGTCCCAAGATAACTTTCAGCCCCCAATTTACCTAAAGCCCAAAACTTAACCCTTGAGCAATATGACATTAACCAATATTCTATATTATGATTATTAATATAATATAAGATAATTAAGGTCTAATTAGTATATAATAATTATAAAACAATTATTATAGGAGACTTATGAAAAGGATGGAGGAGCTCATTACTCTTAATTACAATGCTTGATAGAGTGGAAATAGAGGTAAAGGCTGGTGATGGGGGGGATGGTGTCATAAGCTTCCGGCGGGAGAAGTTTGTTCCCTTTGGTGGTCCTGATGGTGGGGATGGTGGGGCTGGGGGGGATGTAGTGATTACGGCTGACCCTAGTGTTGATAGCCTGCGTTTGCTTGGGCGAAGAAGGTTTTATAGAGCGGCGGATGGCGGGGATGGCAAGGGTAAGGGGAAGCACGGCAAAAAGGGAGAAAACCTGATATTGACCGTGCCGGTGGGCACGGTGGTGTCGCACAAGACACAGATAGGTAGTGATGCCCTTATAGCTGATTTGAAGCAGCCTGGTCAGCAGGTAGTGGTAGCCAAGGGTGGAAAGGGGGGATTGGGTAATACTCATTTTGCTTCATCTACTAATCAAGCCCCACGGATTGCTCAAGACGGGGAAAGCGGAGAAGAGAATTCCATAATATTGGAAATGAGGCTGATTGCTGATGTTGGCATTATCGGCTATCCCAATGTAGGTAAGTCCACCCTGCTGGCAGCGGCTTCGGCAGCCAAGCCTAAAATAGCCGGCTATCCATTCACTACTCGGGAGCCTATTCTGGGGGTAGCTGAGGTGGGTCAGCGAAGTTTTGTCTTAGCTGAGATTCCAGGGCTAATAGATGGTGCCCATCTGGGTCGGGGTCTGGGGCATGATTTTCTGCACCATGTTTTGCGCACCAAGATACTTATTCATCTGGTAGATGGTAGTTCCTTATCTCCGGCGGAAGATATGATACGGGTAAATGCTGAGCTCAGCCTGTTTGATTCGGCTCTGGCGCGAAAACCACAGCTTGTAGTGGTAAATAAAATTGATTTGCCTGAGGTGCAGGCTCGGTTAGCTGAGATAGAGGGTGTCTTTAGTGGTGCTGGGATTACAGCCCATTTCATTTCAGCGGTAACCAGGGAGGGTGTTTCTGAGCTTATGGCTGAAGCTATGAAACTACTGAGCCAGGCTACGGCTGAGGCAGAGGCTGGTGAGAGGATTCCGCAGAAGGTTTTTCGGCCTCAGCCCAGGGGTATAACGCCTAGGGTGCGTAAGGAGGGGAGTACCTTTATCATAGTGGCGCCTGAGGTGGAGCGCATCGTGGCTAGGACAGATGTAACCAGCCCTGAGGTGCGCTGGCAACTCAAGAGACAGTTTGCCAGGCTGGGGGTTAGCAAAGCCCTGGAGAAGGCAGGGATTAAGCCGGGTGATAGGGTTCGTTGTGGGAATTTAGAATGGGACTGGTAGTAGAATGAATATCGGTATACTTGGGGGGACCTTTGACCCGATTCATAACGGGCATCTGCTTATGGCTGAGGAAGTAAGAGCCAGTTTGAATTTGGCTGAGGTTGTTTTTATGCCGGCTGGTCAGCCGTGGCTAAAGGTGGATAGCCCTATTCTGCCTGTCGAGCACCGGGTGCAGATGGTGCGCCTAGCCATTGGTGATAAAGCCTGCTTCAAACTGTCTACCGTGGAAATAGAGCGGGCTGGTGTAACATATACCGTTGATACCATGGCTGAATTAAGGGCTCAGCTTGGGCCTGGGGATGAGCTATTTTTCATTTTGGGTTGGGATAATTTAGCTCAACTGCCCCAGTGGAAGGAGCCGTCGCGGCTTATTACCATGTGTCGGCTAGTGGCAGTCCCCAGACCGGGCTGTCCAGCTCCTGACCTTAAAACTCTGGAAGCTGCCATACCTGGCATATCTCAGAGGGTAGTGATTATGGATAAGCCGGAGATAGATATCAGTGGCTCGGAGATTAGAAACCGAGTGGCTCAGGGTCTGCCCATTAGCCACCTCGTGCCTGAGCCGGTAAGTAGATATATCGGGGAACACGGATTATATACTAAGGCATAGACGCTAGACGGGAGGTTGCATTATGGAGACAGGCTCTGGTTTAGAGTTGGGATTAAACACTGAAGGCGCCAGAAGGATTAGGGAAATCGCCAGCGAGGTTGGGGCTTTCCTGCGGGGTGAGTTTACCCTTACCTCGGGGAAGAAGAGCAATTATTACTTTGACGGTAAGAAGGTAACCCTGTCCCCGGAAGGGGCGTATCAGGTAGGCAAGGCAATATTTGACCAACTGGCGGGGGTGGGGATTGATGCTATCGGTGGGGTGCCGGTGGGCGCTTACCCTATGGTAGCTGCAGTAGCCCTGGTTAGCCACCTGGAGGGGAAGCCAATTCCAGCTTTTATAGTAAGGGAGGAAACCAAGGAGCACGGGACCAAAAGGAAGATTGAGGGTCATCTTAAAGAAGGTTCCAGGGTGGCTTTGGTTGATGATGTTATTACCACCGGGGGTTCATTACTCAGCGCTATAGAGGCGGTGGAGGCAGCGAAGTGCAAGGTGGTGAAGGTTATGGTGCTGGTTGACCGACATGAAGGGGGAAGCGACAGGCTGAAGCAGGAGGGGTATGATTTTAGTGCTATCTTGCATCTATGGCCGGCAGGAAAGTAGCTGTTGGTAAATCTAGTGGTTGCAGGGTGAGATTGAGGTGGGGGGTTAAATATCCAGGTTCTTGACGCTTCTGGCGTGGGCCTGGATAAAGGCTTTACGGGGGGGGACATCTCCTCCCATTAGCAGATGGAATATGTGGTCGGCTTTGGCAACATCATCAATATTTACTACAGCTAGAGTACGGGTGGTGGGGTTCATAGTAGTTTCCCATAGCTGCTCAGCACTCATCTCTCCCAGACCCTTGTAGCGCTGAACTTCCACCTTTTTAGTCTCTTTTAGCTTGCGTAGCACCTCTTCCTTCTCTTGCTCGGAGTAGACCCAATGCTGGAGTTTGCTGGTGGAGACCCGGTAAAGGGGTGGCTGGGCAATAAACAGATGTCCGTGGTTGATTAGCTCTACCATGTGTCGGAAGAAGAAGGTAAGTAGCAGGGTGCGGATGTGAGAGCCATCAACATCAGCGTCAGTCATAATGATAATCCGGTGATAGCGGAGTTTTGACAGGTCAATTTCATCGTCTAAGCCTGCCCCCAGAGCGGTAATGATGGCGCGGATTTCTTCGTGAGCCAGCATCTTATCTGACGGAGCCTTTTCCACATTGAGGATTTTGCCCCGCAGGGGGAGTATGGCTTGGAAGCGGCGATTTCGCCCCTGTTTGGCTGAGCCACCGGCTGAGTCGCCCTCCACCAGATATAGCTCGCAGTGAGCC
>Ga0265594_1000285_pt1 | contig 41649 bp, 47 predicted proteins | sample saktaG_11_FD_190147 | JGI IMG/M metagenome (GOLD analysis project Ga0265594, IMG submission 190147) | Saline water microbial communities from Sakinaw Lake, British Columbia, Canada - sak_2011_5_24_80m | ecosystem: Environmental > Aquatic > Non-marine Saline and Alkaline > Saline ... | reverse complement strand
AAGATATTTAATTAAAGTTCCGTCGGGCCTGCCCTGGGATTGAGTAACAAACTGAAAACTGTTAATCAACATTTCAAATGTCGTTTTAAAATTAGCCTCTTCCTCCGTGCCAACATTGTAGGAGAGAATGTAAATCTTCTCGTCTTTGGCAATGTAAATTGTTAAATGGTTCGGGTTCCAAACTGCCGCCTGATTGTTTACCAAAGTGGAATATAATAAAGATTCATCAGTGCGGGGAGACTGCCGCAAATACCAATCTTTCGGAGACAATTTCTCCGGATTATTTTCTACGGTGGCGCTGAAAAATTCTCCCGTATTGGTGATAACTAATACTTCCTGATTGCCCGTTTCCGGAATAGCTCTTGCCAGCCATGAACCGGGGTAAAAGAAGCCATAAGAATAACTGGGGTTGGTATAGACGTTAATTAAACTGGAAACTGCCAATTTAGATTCGTTTGCCTGGAGCGGATCGGTTAAAGTAATAACCTCTTGTCCGTCGGGACTGCCGTCGGCATCTGAATCCGGATTGTTTATTTCTGTTTTATAAACGTCCTCTTCAACATCCGTCAACCCGTCTTTGTCCGTATCCGCGCTTGAAGGAGTGTTGGGAGCAATTTGAAAGGTTTCAACCTTGGGCGCAATTTTTGTCTTTTCAATAATAATCGCCCAAGTATCAGCTGGCAGGTATTCTAAGCTTGCGATTGTCAGCTCGTTTTTTTCTTCATCAAGGGAAGATGGAAAAGGCGTCCAAATGTCATCTTTAAAATAACCAATAGTCAAATTCTGTTCCCAATCTTCTTCAATCAGATTTTGATCGTAAAAAATCTTCAAACTACAAGGTTGCTTTAAAATCAATTCTGCTTCTTCTTTAGATTCTTCATTTACTTCAATTTCTTCATTTAAAACCTTTTTAGCGGAAAAATTATAAATGCCGCCTATTACCTTATAATTATTTTCGTATTTTGACTCTTGTTCGGTCAATAAATTGCCATCTAATTCTATCTCTGTGTCCAAATCAATTGCTCCTTCGGGTAAATACAATTCAGCCCAAGAAACAATTACGTCAGAATCATTTCTTAATTCTTTTTTTAACGTCTTTTCTAAAGAAAGCGGAGGTTCTTCTTCAGATTCTTCAACTTTCGTTGTTTCTTCCGGCTGTTGTTTCACTTCTGAAACGGGTTGAACCGTCGGTTGCGTTTTTTGAAAATATCCCCTATTCCAAAGATAAAAAACGGCTACGCCGATAATAACCACTAAAATAACCAGTCCTATAATCAAAAGGTTTATTTTTTTGCCGCCTTTTCCCGGTTCTGCCGGTATTTTCGCTTTTGCTTTTCTAAATTTTTCCGACATTACGTATAATTCTTCTTCCGGAGAACCGTCTGCTTCATTTGCTTCTTTGATTATCTCTTTTTTGGCCAATTCCGGCGTTTCAAACTGCGCCTGGACATTTGTTTTATTTCCGATTTCCGGCGCTGGCTTAGAAGCGGATGCCAATTCCGACAACGTTAAATCCGACGATTCCGGAGAAATTGATTGAGGTTCTGAAAAAGACGGACCACTTGGCGCTTCAGACAGATCTTCCTTAAGGACTGACGGTTCCGACAAAGGTGATAATTCTGGCTCCGCCGGTGACTGAGGTATATTATATTGAGACGCTGGTGTCGCATCTTGCGGAGCCGGTGACTGAGTTTGAGGCGTTGCCTCCTGCCCCGTTTCCGACGGTTGATCGGGACCTGGCGATAAATTTGACGATTGCCCCGAAGGTATCCCGTTGGAATTGTTTTTTTCTTCTTCAAACATAGTCAATTTGTTAAAATTTTTAAGTTATTTATGACACAAAAAATTTTATTACAAATTTGCGTACCCCGCCCTTTCTAAACTTTTCAGCCGAGCTCAACCTTGAAAATTTTAGGAAAACTCTTTATTTTAATTTCTCAATTTCTTTTTGTAAATCTAATAATTTAGCTTCGGGATTCGGGTCTTTAGGATCACTATCAAGTTTTATTTCTTCTCCGTCCGAAATCCCGTCTCCGTCTGTGTCCGGATCTAAAGGATCAGTCAAATATATCCTTATTTCTTCTTTGTCTGAAAGACCGTCTTTGTCTGAATCTGAACTCTTTTCATTGGTCCCCGCTTTCTCTTCTTCAATATCAGTCAGACCGTCGCTGTCAGCGTCTGAAACTTCCGGAACCGGTTCTGTTATCGCCGGTGAAGTTGTAACCGAAGCGCCCTGTTCAACATTCGGCGCTCTTGTTTCTGTTTCTTCGGATATCCCGCTTATCTTAGAAAACAAAAACCAACCGCCGGAAACAATCAGAATAAGAATGACAACGATTATCAGGAAACGGACGATTTTACCGGCGTTAAAACTCTTTTTTGATTTAGGTTCTGATTTTGGTGTATGAATTGATTGTCCTTCAATTTGAGTCACCGACGCTTTTGGCGCGGTTTCAATTCCGGCGAAAATGTCTTCTGTTTTGTTTTTTTCCGGCATAATAAGTTTAATAAATTGGTTAAATTTTTTCCATTTTCCGATTTAGTTGGGATGAATCTGATAATCACTGGAAAGATTGAAAATCTTTTCGCCCCGAAAGGCGGCCCTTGGGCAAGAGAAATCCAGAAAAATAGAGTTGACCAAATTTAATTACAGTTTTTTTTAATAAATGTACATATAACAGCTACACCAATCCCAAGTATGGTTAATGCAGTCGTTTTTAGTACATTGGCTGGGATATCGGCCACCGCCCCCGCACGTAGCCGCACCAATGGAGGTGCAATAAAGGCCGCAATATTTTTGGCCCGGCACATCAAAACACTTATACTCTGTCGGCGTCCAGCAAACGCCTCCGCCGTTACACACATGATGTAGCTGATTACATAGGGCTCCGCCGTCAGTGTCTGGGGTCCCATCTGGAATAAATACACAATTACCGCTACCGTCACAACCTTTACATATATCCGTACAACCGACAGATTCGCCATAATAAGGTACATAACCTACCGCTACACAGCTTCCGGCGGAGCACCCTCCTCCAGTCTCACAGGTGCCAGCCGTAGCACAGCCAGACGATAATCCACCGGTATTGCAGGCACCTGAACCGTTGCAATACCCATCCGGACCTATCTTATTGGTGCCGGAGCAGGCGTTATAGGCAGCGGTACACTGACTCCCGGGATCAGTGCCGGCAGTTACGTTGGTTGTTCCAAATCCCGCGCTAACTTTATTCTGGCAAGCTGGAGTAAAAGTACAAGTATGGTTAGATGCGTTACAATACTTGTCAGAAGCGCACTTAGAACCTTGGCAACAACCTATGTCATTATAGTTAAAATTACAAGCACCCGCATTGCAAGTATATGCCGCATAATAAGTATCACCACCGCAATGGTCTTCGCCTGAACAAATTTGATCTTGATTTATATTACTCCAAGAACCATAATCCTTGCAAACACCTGATGAGCCATTACAATTACCGTCTTTACTTCTTGATTGACAATAATATGTATTTCCACCAATTTGTTGTTGTGTGTCAGTAGAGCAATGGTCAAATAAATCTTCAGCCGCGGTCTGATTTACGCAATCTCCACCGGAACATTTTTTACAAACGGCCTGACATAAACCAAGACCGACCGTATCCCGGGTATTATCTGTCTTATTAAGGCAAGTCCCTGAAAAGGCTCCGTCACAAGTCTGACACTCCGGACAATTTCTGTCGCCGGAAGTATGATAATCAGCGCAAGCGCCGGCGCCGTCACAATTGCCGGTTAAACAACCGCTTGTATCATTACAAACGCCCCTTGGATCATTGCCTTTATTAATGGTGTGACAAGTTCCTGCTATTCCGCCATAGCCATCACCACAATATTTACAAAGTCCGTCGCATCTGACATTGCAACAAACACCGTCATAAGCCCAGCCCGAATGACAATTTGCGCTCGGACCATTCGGTTCATCGGTTGGTTTGCCGTCAATTTTTTTTTTACAGGAACTTCCGTCCCAAATACAGTCATTACATTCGAAAAAACCTGTCGGATCTGATTCATAACCCATGCTCTCGCAGGTCTTATTAGGAATAAACCCTACACCCGGAAACTTTGTTCCCGGACAATATCCCGGCTGGGAAGGAGAACAGCAACTTTGATAACTGCCACCGCAATCGCATTCCTCTCCGCATTGAATTTCTCTGTCGCCGCAGACCGGCGTTCCAGGAGAACTATAAACATAATTAAAAGTATTGCTTGAATCCGGCCGAAGAGTAATTATGTCCTCCCATCCTTTCCAAGTAACGCCTCCGCTCCCGTATTCCAGATTAAGCTTTATTCTGTAATAGCGGCCCAAACAATCTGTATTTTGGGGCGCGTAATATTGATAAACATGGGACCCGTTAGGATGGTCAAAAACTCCAGTCAACGAATTATAACAAGAGCCCTGGCATTGATAATTTGGCTGAGTTGGATTATTAGGACATCCGGCGCAAGGAACAGATTCGGTGTTAAAATTATTAACCGGGTCAATTGGCAGGGACTGTCCCAAACTTTTGCCTAAAGTATTTTGCCAAGAAGGCCATTTGCTGTTAGTTTGACCCGTAACGTAAGTGCCGGTGCCCAGGTCCGGATATCGTTTCTGGACCTGGTAATAATCATATAATTTACTTTTTATTTCCTGAAAATCGTAAATTCTTAACAAATCATTTTGTATTTTAGCTTTATTTTCAAAATAATTATTAAAATTAATATTAAATTCCCAATTATCCAATAACTGATTGAATATCTTGATTGTTTCCGGCTTGGCCCCGTCATTATAAGAAATAAGATATATGTAAGTGTAAACGTCGCTTCCATCAACGTTTGTCGCTCCGACGTAAACGGTCCGGCCTTCCTGAAGGGCAAAATAATTGTCAATTAAAAAAGATTTTGGACTGCCGGGATTGGGCACGTTTTCTTTATACCAATTCAGAGGGGTCAATCGTTTCGGATTATTAAACACTTTTAAACCAATGACGTCTCCTAAATCGCCGACTGAAAAAAGAAATTCCTTAATCAAATCTCCATTGCCTTGTATTGAAGCGGCGGTCAATTCCGGTAAAATGTTTATTTCCACTTCCTGCAAACTCCCTTTTTGGAATTGAACGTCATCAATGTAAACATCCGTTCCTAAAGCTCCCGTGTCGTTATAACCGATGCTCATTCCCACTTCGTTTATTAAATTCCCGTTGCGGTTTAAAGTATTAGCCATTGCTTTCGTGTACTGAAAAGTTTTAGCATACCTTGTCCATTCCGGATAATTGCCCGCCGGAATTGAGCCTAAACCAATAGCGGGATAACCTTCTGTTTGATAAGGCCACTGTTGAAATCTGCATCTACAACACGAATCGTCGCTATGACTTATGCGAACCTCCTCGCTCTCGTTTATATATTGACATTCTTCAGTACAATTGCCCGCGCTTATGCAATACGACAAAGGAAACGTCTGTCCGCACCAGCCAAGACCATAACACATTAAGATAGATGATGAACTGGCTAAACGACCTTTGTAAAAAAAGGTAAATGTGTATTCTTGACCCGGTTTAAGATTAAAGCCCGTAGTATTATAACCGATCCTCGCCCACATTACGCGATTACTCCAGGGCCAGCCCAACCCGGCTCCCTCGTTAAATTCGCAAGTTCCGCAATTCGGATCATCCGGAAGATTACATTATTCGGAGAACCTGTTTGCCAAGAACAATAAGGAGCATAAACGTAAGAATTGGGCCATGAACCCGTGCCTGTGCCGTTACAGGCGGCTAAAGAGCAAATTCCCGGGTACGGCTCATTAGGATCCTGATGAATTAAAAGACTGTCACTGCCAGTATAAGATTCATCTTTGGCGATTCCTACTCTTGAATGTCTTTGGTTGGAACTGCTCCAGCCGATATTTTCAGCCACGTAAACCCCTTGGGGATAATCCCCGCGGCAATAACTTAATTTAAATTGGGTGTTCGGAGAAGAACCCGGACCGAATGAATCTTTAAAAATCCAAGGGACTTCACAAAGGAAAACGTCCGCCTGAGCTTGACCGGAGACAGAAACGACCGGATTAGAATCAATAATGCTGGCTGTGGCGACAATTTGGGCCCGGCCGTTCCGAGTCTGGGCCGTAGCTGTCTCATTTTTTGAAACAGATTCTTTTACAGAAACTACTGCCGTGTCCGACGATTCCCACGACCATGTCCAAGTATAAACGCCGGGGATGCCTTGAATTTCATATCCCTTATCGTCCTTGGCGTAAGCAGTAAGGCTTTTCTTACTGCCGGTGGAGGTAAAACTCATGGTCTGGGGAATTATTTCAACTGCGGATAATTGGCAAAGTTCACCTGGAGTAAATGTCCAGGAATAATCGGCAGACATTTTAACGCCATATTTGCTCTTAACTCCGGCCGGACCTTTAATCATTACCGTATAAGTTGAGTCTGAATCAAGTAATCCCGTCTCTAAATTTACCGTTTTTTTGTCCGGAGAAAACGAAATTCCAAATGACGGAGTCGCCGGAGAAATGCTGATATTATTCTGAAAACTGCCCGGATCCATTTCTTGGTTAAAAGTCGCGCTGATCACGGTATTCCGGCAAACGTCGGTCTGACCGTCACTTGGAAAATTGTCAACCACGCTTGGATAAGTGGCGACAATCAAATCTGAAGACCCGGTTGTCGGCCCGCCGATTAACGGAGTGACAGTCGCCTGAATTTTCGTTTCTCCCAAATCTACTGCCGTGGCAACGGCTGTGTAAGACGGGATGCCGCCGGCCGCTGTTGCTACGGCTTGGTTTGTCGAATTCCAGGCCCAAATAAAACTGATTGGATTTAGAATTTGGCAATCCGGTCCGATAGGCAAAGCGGCATAATTCCTGATTCCCGGTTTTATAATCACTCCCTTTATTCCGCCGTCAGGGACCTGTTCGGAAATTTCAACCCTGTCAGCCAGACAAATTTCACCCTGACCTTTTATTTTAAAATACCAGAAATAATCATCGTCCGGGGAACCTTCTTCAAAGCCGTTTTTATTTCCGTCCAATTGATTACCGTTAACTCCGTCTTTTATTCCCGCGGCCCCGCTTTTAAGCGTAACTTTATACCAATAATTTTTATCCAACAAACTGCTTGGAGTAAAAACAAATCCCTGGTTTCCAAATTCAGCCAAAGAAATGCTGCCGTTAACGCTGACATTACAGGATTGATCATGAAATTCTTCGCTTCCTGAATTGCATTTTTGAATAATGACGTTGGGGTGGACAAAGACATTGCCGGAATTGACTAAAGTGTCAGGATTCATTTTCATATTAAAACGGGCCAATATCAAAGTATTACTGCAACCTTGTGAAGACAAATGCCGGGGCGAAGGGCTTTGAAAGCTTTGTTCACAAGCGCTGTCTTCAATGACCCGGGGCAAATCTAAAACTTTAAGCGCTTTAACGGCAATATATAAAGGATTGCTTCTTATTTGAATTTCATCACATTTTACATCCGGACCTAAAGTACCAACACAAATCCCTGCAAAAAAGAGACCATGGCAAATTTCACGACAATTGGTTTGAAGGTCTTTTTCAATAAACACATCTCCACTAACTATTCCCAATGGCAAAACCGCCTTATTAATTTCCGTATCAGATGTCCATTCTAAAGATGCTGCTGATTTGTCTTGACTAAAAATTAATCTTCTTGCTAATTCAGTTAAAGTAAGATTAAACCTATCTCCTTTAACTTCAACCAAATCATTAGATTGTAAGTCTTTATTTGGACTAATTTGACAAAGAGCCGGAGGCAACGGATTTTTGTTAACCTGCCAATCAATTGAATTGCTTTCTATGTCATAGGCTGTTTTAACATAAACCCTGGTTTGATAAAAATCTTTGTCACTTGGCACCGTTGGCAAGGATTCCGGCGCCGCAACTATGATCATTTGATCCGTCCATATATCCGGACAATAATCCGGTAATTCCTCAGCTAAATAATCAGTTTTATTATATTGAAAATAAACTTTTCCTGGTATTGAACCAAAATTCTGACCCTTGACCGTCACCCAAGTTTGTTTCGGACCGTTATCAGGGGTAATACTATTAATAATCGGTTGTTTGTAAAAGGAAACCGGATTGCTTGGCTTTAACGGATTGCCTGTTTCAATCGGCGAAGGAACATAAACCGTTATTTGGGGCTTTTGCTCCGGAACTTCCGGGGCTTTTATTTTTATGTCCTTATTAGACCAGGACAAAATCTTATCGCTATCTTTTTTCAATTCCGCTCCGCCCTGTAAAACATTGCCGAAATCAATCTTGCCTACTTTGGCCATCTCATCAGCAAAATTTATGCCCTGAATGTCTATCTGCGTTCCTGTTTCTCCTTTGTTTGGCTTTATTTGACAAATCGCCGGATGAAATTCATTTCTGACTCCGAATGTCTTTTCATTACTCATACCCTGTTCCGGATTGGTGACGGTCACCAAATAGTCGCTCCCTATTGTTAATCCTTCGGGAGCAATGGCGACAATTTCCGTGTCAGACCAATTATTGCAACCTATCTTTGCCGCTGTATCGCCGAATTTAACGACACTATTCTTTTGCATCTCGCCGAAACCGCTGCCGGCAATGGTGACATACGTCGGAATTGCCGGATTATTGGTTCCGCTATTTGGACTAAGACCGCTAATCACCGGCGGAGAAAGTATGCTGGTAAACTGGCCTGTACCCAATGTCCCTAAAACCATAGCGGTAATATTGACTGTCTGTTCTCCTTGTCCGCCAACCGGAGAAGCAACGGTTTGTAAACCTTGGCTGGGATTGACCATGGCAATATTAACATCGCCCGAGTCCCAAAAAAATTCAGTTACACACACTGGAATATTATTTTCAGCATCATAACCCTTAGCTGTATAATTCACTGTTTCATTAAAAGATTTTACTATAGCTGTATTTGGACTGACACTAATATAATCAACTTGACAAAGATTGTCTTCGGTCCCGGTTATAAACTGCCACGACCAATAATTATTATCCTTAATAGAAACGCCCATTTCAGAACGAATCCCTTTACCATCCACGCCTCCTATTACCTCAACTTTATAATTAGTATTGGGCTGTAAAAGACAATCTGTCGGATACATAATAAAATTATCATTATCTTCATTTATTATCAGGTTAAAATCTATATTTTCATTATTAGATAGATTTATTAATTTAATATTATCTTTATTTAAAGAACTTCTATCCATCACTTGATCAAATTTAACCTCAACAGCGGTATTAAGACAAATATTATTTCCTGTCGGAATTCGAATAATAGCCTGTGGCCGGGGATAACAGCATTTATTTGAATCTAAAACTCCGCAGCCTAAACTTCCTCCGCACTGCGCGTCATTTTGGCAGCCGCAGCAAAGACCGCGGGCGTCGCCGGTGCAATTGCCCTGATTAGCCATGCATTTAAGCGGACTCAAACAAGAATTAAAGCTCGAATTACAACAACAGCGGCAGGTGTCAGACGTTTTATACAAGCAATGATAAACCGGTTCTGAACAAACATAAGACGGATTATTGGGACAATTAACGCTTTCCCGGCAAACCTGGCCGGGACCGCTGGCATGTTGAAGAACGTCAAAAGGCAGACCATTACTTGGACCTTGAGCGTTTATTACCACAACGCTGCCGTCTTCGGCTCCCAAAGGCACTAAAGCGTCGTCTATTCCGCCGGCGTCAGACCAAGTTCGATAAACAGTCGGAACATTATTATAAAATATAACTTGGCTGAAACCTGTTTTCTCCCCGAACCTAAGTCCACTCAAATAAACATTTGTTTCGTCTGAATAACCTGAAGCTGGATTAATAGACAAAAGACAGGGTCCATTTGCCTGTTCATCGCTTTTAACGTAAAATTCCGCTAAATTGCTGGTTAATTCACCGCTCTGATATGTAATCGTCGCCTGAACTTTCGGTCTGTTGCCTTTTAAATAAACGCCCGGCACAACTGTTGTAATATAATTATCGCCGAAACCGCCAATCACCGCTTCGGTTGGCGTTTCGCTTAAAATGAATTCCAATTTTGTAGGTTCAGCCGTTTGAAAACCCGTTCCCTTAAAACACCGTCCATAAACAGTTATACAGTCCCCTCTCAGTCCCTGTTCCGGATCCAAACGGGCAATCCAGGGCGAACAAAGGCAAGTTTCAAGCGTGGCAGTGCTAAAGTTCCAGGTGCCGGAAAGCAAAGTCCCCTGCTGGTCAATCACTAAATCGGTGAAAACGGTAACCTTGTAATCGGCATTACTCTGTAAATTATTATAAGGATTAAAAGTAAAAACCCTGAAATGATTATCAATCGGACTGCCGGGATCGCTTACTTTAAAAACGCCGCCACTGACCGCCTTTTCATAAGGCGGTTCTAATTCTCTCGGCCGCATTTCAAAAGTAAAACTGTCTTTTCCACTAATCTCAAACCTCACCAGATTGTCATACATCTGGGCGTTAAAGACAACGCTGATATCAGTATCCGGACAAGCATTTTCCCCCTGGGGGTAGTATGAACTAATCCCTGAAGCTTGATCATTGGTCTGAAACTCCCATTCTATTGCCTCTTCCATAATATTTAAGCAAAGATCCTCTATCCCTTCTACATGAATCCGATACCAACTAAAACTATTAAAAAGATGGCCGTCCTCTAAATACATCCTAAACCCGTTTCCATTGCTATTTATTCTAAAATTATTTGAAGGTAAAACTTGAACAACACTTCCCTTTTCTCCATCCAGCTCTGCTACCCAAATATTGGCTGATAAAGGATGATTATTTTCATCTGCGACCGTGGTTACATCAATCGATTCAGAAAAAGAAACCTCAATACTGGAACCACGGGAAATATTTTGATCAGGATAATCTGGGTCTTCTGTGTCAAAAATAGGATAAGTAGAATTAATTTCCGGTGGAATATCATCAACTGTGTCGCCTGTATTAAATGTCCAAATAAAATAACTGCCGGTTTCAACACAACCGCCGGCAGCCAAACACTGCTGCAATATTTTTGATTGGGTGTTTAAAATCGCTTTTGGAAAATAAGATTGATAAGTAGTATTTTCTACAAAAAGATCATTATGTTTAAAGATAAGCACATTTTCCCTAACGTTCCAAAAGCCTGACATGTGATCTCCCCCTGATTCAATTCTAAGCCCTCCATTGTTACTTAAATCTTGTATTACATCACTATCAACAGCACTATTAAAAATGGGTTGAACCGCAGAGCAAAGGTAGACATCTTGATGATAATTCTGCTCCAGTCCTCCATGCGCAGTTTCAATTTTTTTAATTCTAAACGCGTCTGAGGGTAGAGAACAACTTGAATCGGAAATATTACATCTTCCATCAACACTACATCGTAAACCGGTTGCGCAACAAAGACCGGAAGTGCACCCTTCGCCGTTTTCTGAACCGATTCCGGTCACTCCTGCCAGTTTGCCCATGATGAAACTGACCATCGCATAGGCGAAAACAATAATTAAAAGTCCAATCAAAGCGCTGGTAATGACTTTTTTCGCTTTAGTTATTTTTTCAGGATTCCCTCCAGAACTCATCCAAATAAAACCGCCGGCGATTATAATAATCACGGCGGCTAATCCCAAGAGACTTAAAGCGATTTTAATAATGCGGCCGATTACCTGCGGTAATGACGCTTCTCCATAGCCGGCCGCCTGACTAAAATTTGTCAATTGTTCATTACCAAGTGCTTGAGCCTGTGCCGAAGGCGCGACTATAAACAATAAACTATAAACTATAAACAGAAAAAATAGTGTTTTTAAAACGTTTCTCATGTTTTTATTTTAATTCAAAATGCAAAAATCAAAATGCAAAATGACAATTCAAAATTCAAAACTGAAATAATTTTGACTTTTAACTTGAACTTTTGACTTTTAACTTTTGAGTTTTGAATTATCGAGGTTAGTATCTATGGGTTAAATTTGAGGAAAATTTGAGGAGAAATTTGAGGAGTCAAACTCCTCACAACTCCTCAGTTGCTTCTCAATTATCTCACGCACTTTATTTCCCTGTACCTGGCCCTTAATCTGGGACATAACCTTGCTCATAACCTTGCCAAAATCCTGCGGTCCGACCGGGCCCATTTCTTTAATTACCTTGAGAACTCTTTCCTTTATTTTATCATCTGAAAGTTGTTCTGGCAAGTACTTATTTAAAATGTTCAATTCTTTTTCTTCTTTTTCCGCCAAATCGTCCCTCTTTCCTTTTTTGTACAGTTCAGCCGCTTCCCTTCTCTTTTTTACTTCTCTCTGCACGAGTTCAAAAATTATCTCGTCAGTCATTTCTTTTTTTTGGGACCGCAATTCAATTTCCTTGTTGTGTAAAGCGGTTTTCAAACCTCTAAGAACCTCCAAATCTTCTGTTTTTTTCTGTTGTAGAGCCTGTTTAAAATCTTTTTCTATACGCTCTAATAAAATCATAATTGGTTAATTGTTAATTGTTAAGTTTCACTAGGTTGTTAACAATGCCACTTACGAGCCGCAGGCCTTCGCCTTGCCGAAACAGGCTACGACCTGTGAAAGCAGGCATACTTGCGCCAAAAAGTGATGGACTTAATTACCTGCTTGCTTAAACGCCTGAAATTCCTACTGTCACTTAATTTTACCGATTTTCTTAAAAAAATTCATCTTTTCTGTCCTCCCCTTTTTCATTAAAGCGCTTCTTTTTTTCAATCTTTTGCTTTTCGGCTTAACGTAAAATCTTTTTTCTTTGTATTTGTTAACCACTCCGCTGCGCTTCATCTGCTCGCTAAACCTTCTGAGGAAGACGTTCAGGGGCTCGTTTTGTTTTCTTTTGATTTCTACAACCATATAAAATTCATTTTAACCCAGTAGTAGAACAAGTTCACTACGGGGCAGGCATTTTAACATTAGAACATTTTAACAAAATAAAGTAAGGGACTGTCACACAGTATTCGGATTTTGCCGTTTCCAGAGCCCTGCTGACGAACATAAACTTTGCTTTAATACTTTTGCGAGGAAGTAGGGCGAGGCTTTAAACCCGAACAAATTTTACTCAAGAGATGTAGTTTGTTTTAAATATAAAGACAAAGTAAAATTCTGAGGGCGTGGCAAAAACGAATGCCGCGGGGCGAAAGCCCGAGTTATTACTTTTTTATTATTCTTTTAATTAATTCATCTAATTCTTTGTCTTGATACAATTCTATAACGACCTTGATTTTTTTGTTTTTCCTGATAATTTTCACTTTTGTCCCTAAAGCTTCGCTTAAAGCTTTTTCTTTGTTTAATATATCGGGGTCCAGTTCAATTCTTTTTCTTATCCTTTTGCCAGCGGTTATTTTCTCCGTTTCCCGGACTGTCAGGCCTAATCCTAAAATTCTTTTTAACAAAGCTTTTTGTTTTTCTTCGTTGTCGGTTGAAAGCAGGGCTTTGGCATGACCCTCGGTTATTCTTTCCTGTTCAATTGCCTTTTGAATTTGTTCCGGCAAAGTCAAAAGCCGCAAGGTGTTGGCAATACTCGACCGGGACTTGCCTATTTTTTTACTAATCTGTTCCTGAGTAAGATTAAACTCGTCAATCAAATGCTGGTATCCTTTGGCTTTTTCCATGGCGTTAAGATCTTTTCTCTGGATATTCTCTAAAAGAGAAATTGTCAGTTTTTCATTGTCTTTAACTGAACGGATAATAGCCGGAACCGTTATTAATTCCAAAACTTTGGCCGCCCGCCAACGTCTTTCCCCGGCGATTATCTGGTATTGATTTGAATCAATCTTGGTTAGAATTAAAGGCTGGATGATTCCGCATTCGCGAATGGAATCAATCAGTTCTTCCATTTCCAAATGCGAAAAATTCTTTCTTGGCTGCTCCGGGTTAGGCTCAATTTGATTAATGGGAATCTGTAAAACCTGTTCTCCTGTTTCCACTAAAATTTCTTCGTTCGCTCTTTTTATTGTCATGGCCGGGATTAGAGACCCCAGGCCGCGTCCTAAAGCCATAATAAAATTTTAATTCTTAAATTTGTTATTGACAAGAAACTCCTGCGCCAGTCTCTTATACGCATTTGCTCCTTTTGATTTTGGAGCGTATTCTAATATTGTCTGTCCATAACTGGGAGCTTCGGCCAGACGGATGCTCCGAGGAATGATGGTGCGAAAGATATAATGAGGAAAATGCCGATATAATTCTTCCCACACCTCTTCGGAAAGCCGGCCGCGACCATCATACATGGTAATCACGGCTCCCAAAACGCCTAAATTCGGTTTTAAGTTTTCTTTGACTAATTTAATTGTCTCTAAAAGTTGACCCAAACCTTCTAAAGCGTAATATTCCGCCTGAACCGGAATTAAAACCTGATTGGCCGCCACCAAGCTGTTGATTGTCAACAAACTTAATGACGGCGGCGTGTCAATAAAGACATAATCAAAATTTTCACCCGATTTTTCCGCCAAAACGTCGTCAATGGTCTTTGCTAAAACAAACTCCCTCTGAGGCAAGTCTACCATTTCAATGTCGGCGCCGGCTAAGTTTTCATTGGCCGGAATCAACCAAAAATTGTTTCGTACGGGCATAATGCTTGAACTTAGGGGGATCTGCCGGCTCATGGCTTCGTAAATCCCCTGAGTTCTGTTTTCCACTCCCAAACCGGAACTTGCATTAGCCTGCGGATCCAAATCAATCAAAAGGATTTTCTTGCCGAAAGATGAAAGATAAGCCGCTAAGTTGACGGCCACGTTTGTTTTGCCTGTTCCTCCTTTGCGGTTGCATATAACGATGATTTTTGGCTGCATTTTTTTATTAAAATAAAATCTTCAGGCAAAGCCCTTTTCCTCTTGATAACCATTATACTATACCATAATTATTTTAAAAACAACAGATCTATTCTCTATTTTTTCTCTTGAAAATATAACCAGATTAAGATAACGGTCGCTCCGGTGAAATTGGCCGTAAAATCGCCCAAAGTGTCCAGCCAACCCGTTTGCGAATAATCTATTTCTTGCCGGCCAATAAAGTGATAAGATGAATATTCAAGAATTTCCCAGCAAACGCTGATAAAAAACAAAATAATCAAAGATATTAATTGCTTTTTTATTGTTTCAACTTTCCTGATTTCCAAAATCCACAAAACGACCGAAACCACGCCAGCGCCGGCTAAAAAATGAACTAACTTATCATAACCGTTTAAATCATAATAACCTTTCCACCATCCCAAGAAATGTAAAATCAGGAAAACGGGAATTATAACGACCGAAAATGTTGTTATCTTTTTAAACACAAAATTTAATTATCTGCTGCCTTTTTAATTCTCCTTTACATTAAGGCATAATTCCCGAGATTTGTCCAGATCGTAAAAAGGCGGGGTAAGACCGCCTTTTTACAAATTTTTTTAAAAAAACTTTGGTTACACCGATAAAAACCCTTTTGTGAAAGCGGAATTTAAATCACCTTTTTATACGTCGACGCCGACGCCGCCCATGCGATCCTCATAACTTTTATCCGGCCGTTTCGGCGCCTTAATTGTTTTCGCCTCGTCCAAATACCTAACATCAACATTTCTGGCATATTGCACATGGCTTTTAACACTCTCTAAATCAACAAATTCGCCCGACTTAACTTTTTCTATGAAGTTTTTTACCATGTTAATTTTTCTATTCAGTACATTTTCACCAATCATCCCGCACTGGAACTTGTTGTTCTTTATTTTATCAAGTTCATCAAGCATGGCTTCCAATTTTTTAATCATTAAAGATTGCATCAACTCTTTCTTGGAAACTTCGTCTTCCAAAGATTCTTTCTCTTCTTTTCCGGACTCTTGTTCTATTTTCTTCTCTTCTTTGGGAATTTCAGCATCTTTTTTTAAAAATCCTCGTTCAAAAATATTCATAATGTTTTTTTTAAAAAACAAATTTATAAAATTAGAAAGCCGACTAACTTCCTAACTAATTGAAAAATTCTCTTTTGTCAATGGTTCCTTTCTCTGTTTAATCTGCTTTAATTGTACTCCATTAAAAAGAAAATGTCAAGCCCCCTCTCCCCCTATTGACTTATTTTAAATATCCCTTATAATAGGGGCAACTTTGTAAGTCGTTATCTTAATTAAGCCCAATCCAAATTGTGCCTTTAAAAAAGTAAAGCGGCTTAAAAGTAAAAAGGTCGCTTTTATTTAAAGCATAAGCAATCTATATATGTATATGGAAAATCGAAGAACTAATTACCAGAGAGACGACAGAGGAAGAGACTCCCAGCCCCGGAAAATGACTCAGGGAAACTGGAAGTGCTCTGAATGCGGAAAGGAAATAACTGAACTTCCTTTTGAACCGGCTCCTGACCGGCCAATTTATTGCCGCGACTGCTGGTTCCAAAAAAGATCTCAAAGGTTTGAACGCTAGGATAGTTTATCCTTGATAAAAAATCCCGTTTTATAACGGGATTTTTTATTTATTCCGATTCTTTGTTTTTGTCCTGTTAAAAAGTTATAATTTTTTCTTACCGGCGCTTTCGCCGGCGGCATAGCCGGTACTCCAACACATTTGCAAATTATATCCACCTGTCGGCCCGTCAAGATTAATAATTTCACCAGCAAAGTATAAATTGTCAATCAATTTCGATTTCATGGTTTTTGAATCAATTTCATTTAATCTTACCCCACCCGCGGTAACAATCGCTTTATTATATCCGACTAGCCCTTTTACTTCTAAAACAAATTCCTTCAAAAGATGTAACAATTTTTTCCTTTCCTCCCTGGTAACAAGATTGACTTTTTTATCCGGACTAATATTGGAAAGTTTTATTATAACCGGAATGAGTTTTTGCGGTAAAATCCTATTGAGGCTGTTCTTAAACATCTTATTGTTTGCTTGCTGGAAATCTCTTTGAATTCTTTTGTCAAGTTTCGTAAAACTCAATGCCGGCTTAAAATCAATCCGAATAACGTTTAAGGTTCTTTGATTTATTTTTTTACTCAAATCAAGGATAACCGGCCCGCTCATTCCATCAGCGGTAAAAATTGCTTCGCCGAATCCTGAATTAATTTTTTTTCCGTTCTGATAAACGCTGATTTCAACATTTTTTAGAGTTAATCCTTCAAGTTCCTTTACAATTTTTTCTTTCACTGTGACCGGGGTCAGTGACGGTGAAAGATTGATAATTGTGTGTCCCAATTTCCTAAGCCATTTGTATCCGTCTCCTGTGGAACCGGTGGCGGGATATGATTTTCCACCGGTGCAAACGACAAATTTATCAGCGATTATTTCTTCTTTGTTAGTAAGAATAATTTTTTTCAATCCTATTATTTCCGCTTATCATTTCCTTTACCCTGACATTCATTCTTATTTCAACTCCTGATTCCCTTAAATAATCAATGAGCGCGTCAAGAATGTCCTGCGCTCTGTCGCTCAAGGGAAACGCCCTACCCCCTCTCTCCACTTTTATTTTTACGCCGCGATTCTCAAAAAAATCAATGACGTCGTCAACTCCGAATTTATAAAGCGAAGAAAAAAGAAATTCTCCGTTTTTCCCGAATTTATTTACAATCTCACGCGGTTTGTCCTTTTTATTTGTGATGTTGCATCTTCCTTTTCCGGTGATTAAAAGTTTTTTTCCGAGATTCTCGTTTTTTTCAAGCAAAATAACACTGGAACCGGCTTCCCCGGCCCTTCCCGCCGCCATCATTCCCGCCGGTCCGCCGCCAATTATTGCCACGTCATATTTCATAAAAACCACTATGAAAATTACTCGAATAATTTTATGGTCTGTGCCACTTCTTCTTCAACGCCTTTGATGCAGTCAAAATTCTTAACCTCTTCTTTATTAACCCAGACATAGTCCGTAAACCCGCCTTTTTCAGGTTTCACTTCTCCGCTCTTATATCTGACTGCAAATTTTACCAATATAACCGGAATTTCGTCTGGTCTTATAAAGGCAACGCTGTTGATATAAAGCAGTTCATTATAAATTTCTATTCCTGCCTCTTCTAAAATTTCCCTCTTTAATAAATCTTCCACGGAATTTTCATAATCAAGAACGTCGCCGTTCATCCTTGTGGGGTGGTTGATGTCCAAATTTCCCCATTCAAGTTTGCCCCCGGGAGTGCCGTATTTTTCAGGATGAACCTTTTCCCTTTTGTCTCTTTTTAAAATAAGGCAGCGTTTGTCACTTTCACGAAAAACAATTGCATTGGCAACAAAATAAAAAAGCTTGTTTTTCTTGGCGTTGTCTATGCTTATTCTTTTGGCTGGCATATTAATATATTTAAACAAAAGCGCTTAATTGTCAATGTCAGAAATTCGGATACAGGTGTCAGTCTTTTTTAGCTTGATAAAAAATTTATTCTATGCTATGCTTATTGCATTGAATATTTTTTAAACCCATTAAAAAATTTCAACATTGGATAGTAAATGTAGAAACGAAGTCGAATTTCTGCTTATTACTACCTACTAATTAATTTAATTTCTACATTTATGCAGGGAACAATCAAAAAATTAACCGATAAAAACTTTGGTTTCATTGCCCAAGACGGCGGCGAAAAAGATTTATTTTTTCATGCCAATGAATTGGTTGATGTTAACTTCAGTGACCTAAGAGAAGGTGACGCAGTTACTTTTGAAGTAAGTGATACTCCAAAAGGTCAAGCCGCAGTACAAGTAAAAAAAGCTTAACACGTTCTCAATAGGATAAAAAAAACTGTCAATTATGGCGGTTTTTTTTAAAAAAATATCTTTTATTACTTTGGCTCGATTTGAACGGTTTTTGCGCTATAACTGCCGTCGGGATTTTGATCGCCGCTTACGGAAATTTGCTCGCCGACTTCAACGGCATCCATTGATTCTTTCATTAACTTTTTTACCTCTGTTGAGCCGGAAAAAAATATGATTTTGGAGCCGCCATCGCGCATTTTAATTGTAATACTCTCTTCATCCTTGGCTATGACTTCTCCGCTCAGAAAATTCATCCCCGCTTCTCCCCCGTTCCTCTTGACAAGGGTCCCCTCCCTTCCTCTTTCTTGCATAAACTGCTGACGCTGTTCCGGCGACAAATTCTGGAAATTCTCCGGCAAAAAACTTCTCGCTCCCGAAGAATCCCTGTTCTGAGCGTACTTTATTCCCCCGTAAATTCCCGCGCCGATTGCGATAAGATGAGACAAAATAATAGTTATAATAAACTTTTTGCTCATAAGTTTATAATTAAATTACATTATTATCTATACAATAATATTTAATTTCAAGGTTCTGCGAGCAAAGCGAGCAGGTTCTTATAATTAAATTACCTTAAAAAAATGTTAACCTGTTACTCGTATCTCAATGCTTCAATAGGATTAAGATTGGCGGCTTTTCGCGCCGGCCAGTAGCCGAAAACAATCCCGATTGTCGCTGAAACGCCAACAGCTAAAATAATAGAAAATAAAGAAATCGTGGTGGGGGTGTCGGTAAAAGCGGTAATGCCGTAAGCAAATAAGGCGCCGAAAAGAATTCCAATAACCCCGCCTATAAAAGTAAGTACTACCGCTTCTGTTAGAAACTGCAGACTAATGTCCAGTCTTTTGGCTCCGATGGCTTTGCGAAGACCGATTTCCCGGGTTCTTTCGGTTACCGTGGTCATCATCATATTCATAATTCCGATGCCGCCGACAATCAGAGAAATTCCGGCGATTGCCGCCAGTAAAACAGTCATGGTGTCTGTTATTGAAGTGCTGGCTTCAAGAATGTCTTCTTGACTTAGAACGCTAAAATCGGCGGTTTGAGGATCGCCGATATTATGGCGCATTAAAAGAAGATTAGTGACTTCCGTCTTGACCTGAACCATTACTTGAGCGTTTTTAGCTTGAATGTTAATTGTCGAAACGTAATCATCCCCGGCTAAAAATTTTTGCGCAGTCGTGATAGGAATAAAAATCATGTCATCCTGACTGCCAAAACCAGTGCCGCCCTTGGAAAGGGTTATGCCAATCACTTTGAAATTTATGCCGTTGATCCTTACTGTCTGGCCTATTGATGTCGCGCCCTCGCCGAAAAGATCGTCCCGGGTGACCGGACCCAAAACCGCGACTTTTGCCAGACTGCGGACGTTTTGGTCGGAAATAAAAGAGCCCTGGGCCATTCCAACGTTTTTCACCGAAGGATAAACGGAAACCGTTCCCACTACCTGGGTATTGGTATTTTTTCCTTTAGCCACCACCTGATAACGCCGGGAAAGTTCCGGGGCCACGGCTTGAATTCCGGTGATTCCTTCTGTTATGGATTCGGCGTCTTCAAGGGTCAGGGTTTGAGCGCTACCCCGACCGCTGCTGACTTGAGAAAAATTTCTTTGAAATCCCGGCGTAACCGTAATTAAATTAGAACCCATTGATTGAATCCTCGACTCAATTGACCCGGCCGCGCCCTGACCGATTGAAATCATGGCGATAACCGAACCGATGCCGATGACAATGCCCAAAATAGTCAGGCCTGACCTGACTTTATTGGCAGAAATGGCAAAATACGTTTCTTCAAATAAATCACTGATAAACATAAATTTTATTCTCTGATTTGTTGGATGCTCTTAGATTTATGATTGACGATGTCTTCGATGATTTCTCCGTCTTTGAGGGAAATCACTCGTTTGGCGTGTTTGGCAATATATTTTTCATGAGTAATTAAAATAATTGTCCGGCCCTGTTTGTTTAAATTTTGAAACGTCTCCAGGATTATCTCTCCGGTTTTTGAATCAAGATTCCCGGTTGGTTCGTCGGCTAAAATAAGGGTTGGATTGCTTATAAGCGCTCTGGCAATAGCCACTCTTTGCATTTCGCCCCCTGAAAGCTGGTTTGAAAGATGATGAAAGACCGATTCATCAAGTCCCACGCTTTTGAGGGATTGGTACGCCTGTTCTTTTCGTTTGTCCCGGGGAACGCCGGCATAAATTAAAGGCAATATCACGTTGCGGAGCACGGTTGTCCGCGGCAGGAGATTAAAGGACTGAAACACAAACCCGATTTTATTCTTGCGAATATCCGCCAATTCATCGTCGCTGAGCTGCGAAACGTCCTGATTATCAAAAAAATATCCGCCGCTGGTCGGAGTGTCTAAACAGCCCAAAATGTGCATTAACGTTGACTTGCCAGAACCGGAAGGCCCGATAATCGCCGCGAATTCTCCGGGACTGACAGAAAAAGAAATGCCCTTCAGCACTTTGGTTTCAACGTTCCCCGATTTATAAACTTTTGTAATGTCTTTAACCTTTATCATTTTGTTATCTAAAAGCTCTCACCTGGTCCCTGCTTCCGGTTCCACTGCCCATTCCCGGTATCATAAATCCCTGAGTTTGAGAGCTATTCTGGGTCTGGGTTGTCTGGCTGACTGTTGAGGTAACAACTATATCGCCCTCTTTGAGACCTGAGACGATTTCAATGGAAACGTCGTTTGAAAGACCGATTTCCACGGCCTGCGACTTCGGCGGCGTTGGCAGAACTGTCCCTGAAACATTTGTTGATAATTGCTCTTTCATTTCTTCAGGCAATTCCACCAATTCAACGTAGTAAAAATTTCCTTGAGATTTAACAGCGCTGTTCGGCAAAAGTAAAACCTCTTGTTTGGCTTCGGTGATGATATCGGCAGTAAGGCTCATGCCGGGTTTGACTGTTTCCATATCGGCATCAAAAGCGATTTTGACCCCGTAACTTACCACTCCCTGAGTCACCGTTCCCATTGTATCAACTTTTATAACCCGCCCGGTGATGTTTAAATCCGGAAGAGCGTCAAAACTAATGGTTGCTTTTTGGTCAACTTTCACTTTAGCCGCGTCAATTTCATTGAGAGTAATCTGAGCTATTTTTTGTTTGGTGATAAGCGTGGCAAGCGTTGTACCGGATGAAACCGAATCGCCTTTTTTTATGTTTACTTCGGCCACGATGCCGTCAAAAGGGGCTTTGACAAAATAGTCAGCTAGATTCTCTCTGGCACTCGCCAGGGCATCTTCCTTTTGCTGAATGGTTATTTTTTGCCCGCGAAGATCAAGGTCGTCAGGACCCGCTTTTAAATCGGCCAATTTCTTTTCTTTTTCTTCCACGTTCTTTTGAGCAGTGGTCAGATCAAGGGGATAATTCTGATCCATCTCAATTATGTCCTGCTCGGCGTTTATCAAAGCGTCTTGGTTATTTTCAATTGTCTGCTGGCAAGTCAAAAGGTTTGAATAATAGGTATTGACCTGGGTTAAATAGGTTTTTAAATCGGACTGATAAGTGACGATGACGCTCGGACTTCTCCATTTTTTTTGGGAAATGTAGTCAAGAGTATAGTCAATAACGTTTTTTTCGCTTTTTATGGCCTGGGCAATTGCCTTGGTTGTTTCAAGAGTTCGGGTCAAAAGAACGGCGATATCTGACGAACTGGCATACCGGCTCGTATTTTTATAACTTGCCAAATTCGGAGTATACTTTGCTTCAGCAACGGTGTAATCATTTTCTGCGCTGACGATAAACGGCAATATCTGATCTTCGTCGCTATACAATCTATAAGATCCCGTGTTAAGCTGGTTTTCGTTAATCGTGTCCTCGTATAAAATTTCCCTCAAATCGGTCATAATCGTCGGCACGTTAAAAAAGACGGTCTCAATCGTGTTAAAACTGTCTTCATAACCTTTAGTAATGTTGTCTATTGCTTTTTGCTTTGCCTGCAGGGCTTTTTGATAATTAGCTTCTTGGGTAAATTTCAATTTAGTCAGGCTGTCTTTGGCTTGGGTAAGCGCGTTCTCTGCCTGAAACAAAGTAAGCTCGTCCGGCGGGCTTATTAATTCTTCCAACTGAAGATTGACTGTTTCAAGACTTGTTTCAGCGTCGTTTACCGCCTTTTGGGCGTCAGAACTATCCAGTTTGGCAATAATTGTTCCTTTTTTTATTTCCTGTCCCTGTTCTACCGCAAGAGACACGATTTCGCCGGAAACCTTCGGCTTGATGTCTATCTGCTCGGAAACCGATACCTGGCCGCTGCCTGATATGGAAACAATCAGCGCGCCTTTCTTAACCGTTGTTGTGACGTATTGCACCGCATTGTCGTTGCCGATGATTTTTTTATAAGCAAAATAACCTCCGCAGATAATCACCAACAAAATTATTCCTATTGTAATTTTGCGCTTGGACATTTGTTTAAACATTAAGGAAACGGAGGCCTTGGCAATGCTTTTACGTCTTCTCCGTCAAAAATCCGTATAAGTTTCGCTTCAATTTGCCCCTGTTCATTAGGAGAGCCGATAATGACGATTCTGTTGCCGACCTTCAATTCGTCTTTTTTTACCGTTTTCCTTCCTATTTTAATCGCCGTATCTTCGGCGATGATAATTATCTTTTCCACATCTTCCCGTCCTTTAACCACGATATCTGAATTATTGATTTTAATGATTTCTCCGAAAACGCCGTGCCCCTCAATGAAATCGTCGGGGAAAGGAAGAGGCATTTTTTGCCAGTCGCCGAGAAACCCGTCTCTCGGGCCTCCAAAGTTTTTGTGGTAATTTTCCGCCCAACGGTAGGAAAACCGCGCTTTGGTTCCGCCGACAAACATGCCGACGCCGAATATCAAAACAACAACTGCAAAGCCAGCCAAGCCAATAACGATCCATTTAAGAATATCGCTGTTTATTTTTTTATTATGTTTTTCTTCATTCATAAAACAAACGAAACTATTTTTGTGTATCCCGGCGTCTGCTTATAGAGCAAGCGCCGGGATTTGTTGTTAAAAATAATTACTTATTCAAGTCGTTTAATCGTGCGGCGCTTTCTTGCAGTTTTGTCACAATATCCGAGTTGTCAGAAGTGATGGTTATCTGCACGCCGTTTGTAATGTTGATTACTTCGTAATTAAGCTCATCGGACAATCCTTTAAATCCTTTTAAATCAAAAATTCCCAATCCAAGACCTCGTCCTTTCCATTCGCCGTTTTCAGTTCTGTTCGTTTTAAGTTCTTCCAATTTTGCCTGCCGCTCTTCAGGAGTCATTACTTTAAACTCCTCCATTTGCGCTTTTCGTTCTTCCATTTTTGCTTCTCTCTCAGCATTGCACTCATCCATTTTTGCTTGCCACTCCGGCGAACCTCTCTCAAGTCCGCTCAGATCGCATCCGCCTCTGGAGAAGTTAAACATATGACCGCCTCCGAACGCGCTTGCTCTATAAGCGTTGAAAGCGAGCCCGCCGATGACGAACGAGGCGACAATCAATGAAATAATGCCGATTTTCTTTTTAGTAAACATATGTATTTTTTGGTTAAAATAATTGATTATTTTATGGCATTGACCTTTGTTTCTTTAGTTAATTATTAAAATTCATACCATGCATAAAATATTTAAGCAACAATCTTTTTCTGTTGAGAAATAATCGAAGAGTGAAAACAGATAGGGCAAGACTTAACAGGAAAATCATTATGCCGGCAATCGGCAACGACTCCAGAATGGCCAAACTAAAATCCTGCCACAAGGTAAGGTAAGCACCAAAGTCGCTGAGCGCGGCGGAAAGGAAATAAGAAACTCCGGAACTTTCCGCCTGATTTACAAGCATCATCCAGGAAAGAGGCGTGGCAATAAGCGAAACAATTACAAGAAATGAAAAACTGAATATTAAATTTCTTCTGCGCCGCAGCTCTTTCTCTCTTCTGATTGAAAAAATAATTCTGTCAAAAAGCTCCGCAGAAGGTTCTGCGGGACTAAAGCGCGAAAAAAGTTTTTTAAAAATTTGTTCCTGTTCCATAATCTCCTATAATTAAATTACCTCAATTTCTATACAATAACATTTAATTTCAAGGTTCTGCGAGCAAAGCGAGCAGGTTCTTATATATTAATACGATTAAGAAGGCTGTTTTGGTTCACCCCGTTAAATCCTGCAAAGCAGGAATTTCGCCAAGAGCGAAATTATTTAACGGGGGTACTTGTCTTGGAGAAGTTTCCTCAGAGCCGCTATCGCCCGTCTATGGCGGGTCTTAACAGTGTCAATGGATTCTTTTAAAATTTCGGCTATTTCACGAAAAGTGTAGGAATGCTGGTAATGGAGAATTAAAACCAGGCAATAATTGAAGGACAATTTTTCCATCGCCCCGGACAACATCTCGGATATATTTTCCCTCTCTGCCAACTCATCGGGCAGGGGCGAAGGATCAACCAGGGTTTCGGTTAACACGTTTCCTCCGTCTTCCGTTTCAAATGCCGAGAAAGCAATATGTCTTTTCTTTTTTAACCAGTCAATGGAAGCATTTCTGGCAATGCGGAAAATCCAGGTTTTAAAATTTTTTCGCCGTTTAAACTTCCTGAGGTTGCGCCAAACTTTGACAAAGACCGTCTGAGTAATATCTTCTGCGTCATGGGGATTTCCTGTATACCTGTAAACAAAACCATAAATGGGTTTAAGATAACGTCTAACTAAAATCTCAAACGATTCCTCATCGCCTTTTAAATAATCGGTTATAAGTTGTTGATCTGAATGGTTTTGCATCATTGTTAAAATATTGTTTTCCAACCGGCTTGGAAGCGACCTGGACTTAATCCCCTGATTGCTTGTTATTTTTTATTGTAATAATGTCTGCGCAATTGTCCGCAGCCGGCTTGTATTTCCGTTCCCGTTGAAAAAAATCTGCAGGTTTCTATATCGTAAGAATTTAAAATGTCTTCAAACAATTCAAACTTGTCCAAAGTGGATGATTCTAACTGATTGAAATTATTCAGATTGCTTAGTTTAACGGTAAACGGATAATTCCGCAATAATTTCGCCAATTGAATTGCCTGAACTTTTGAATCATTAATGTCTTTAATGAGAATATAATTCACCTTGCAGGGGGTGTTTCTTGTCAATGAAAAATATCTCAATGCTTCAAGAGCATTGTCAATGTTTTCCGCCTTGGGCAAAATCCTTCTGCGAAGCTCGTCATTGGGCGCATGTAGGGACAAATGGATCTTCAACAAGACGTTAAATTTATTATGCGCCGATTTTCTTATTAACCCCGCCTTTGTCCCCAGAGTTGCAATTGTTGCTCTTGACCCTGGATAATCTTGACTAAGAGCCCTTATGCTTTCCATAACGTTGTCGTAATTTAAAAACGGCTCTCCCATGCCCATATACGAAAACAAGATTCTTTTCCGGGATAAATTATTTTCATCCAATAAATTTAAGACATTCTTGACCTGCCGGACTATTTCCCCGGAAGTAAGATTGCGAATAAATTTAAGATTGGGTCTCTGCGAATCCAGAGGAGCGGCGGTGGAACAAAAAACGCAATTCATGGAACAGCCGATTTGGGAAGAAATACAAATTACATATTCGTCTAAATCATAATATCCGGTTTCAATAATATTGTCGTCTTCCGTTCTCTGAAGATATTTTATTGTTTTTCCGTCGTGGGAATTTAATAATTTTATAATTTCCATACTTTCCATTTTAACAAAAAATCGCCGTTTTGGCGATTTTTCCTAAAACTAACTAGTCCAACTCCCCTCTCGGGTTCAGAACCCGCGGTTTATAAGCTGCTTTTATAATAATTTTGTATTTAAAAATAGCCCCTTGTCAGGCGGCTATTTTTTTAAATCCGGCCTCCTTTAAATTTTGACGGGGGAGCCGAAATAACACACCCGTCCTTTAAGGCGATCTATGGCGTACCACAGAACGTTTTCTCCTTTATTCCCCGGGGCAACGCCAATAATCGTGGCGGTCAATTGGCTCGCCGTCAGCACCCTATCTCCGTGCAAGAAACCGAAGGGACGGCAAGCTTTTTCGGAAATGTCTAATACGATATTCCTTCCGTCGCTGGTAATTGCTTCCATTAATTTTTGCATGTTTTTATGTTTTAAGGATTAAAGAACTGATAAAATTGTAATAATTATATAATATAACAATAAAACTTATTAAGGTCTATACCTGCTTTCCACTTATCCATTCAAACAAAACCGATTCCGCAGGCAATGCCGACGTTCAACGATTTTTTTTTGCCGTGCATCGGAATTTCAACGACTTTATCAGCCAGGTCTAAAATTTTTTTCGGCAATCCCCTGACTTCGCCGCCCAAAATCAAAGCGCATTTTTTATTTTTTAAAAGAACGTCTTTTTTACGGACGAATCGTGATAAGGAACGCTTTTCCCGAATTGTTCCAAAGCAATCAGCCTACACCCGTCTTTTTTTTAATTTCTTCAACAATCTGACCGTTTGTTTATGATATTCAAAGGAAATGAATTTCTCCGCTCCCAGAGTGACTTTTTCAATTTCAGGATGCGGCGGACAAGGAATAATGCCGCATAAATGGATTTTGTTTACTCCGGCCCCGTCAGCCGTGCGAAAAATAGCGCCAACATCGAATCTTGAGCGAATGTTGTATAAAATCAATTCCATATAAATACAATAATTGATTTTAATGTTTTAAAATATCAGAATCTGAAGTAATACTGCGTTCTAAAAAATATTAATAGCCGTTAATAATCTTAGACCTAATCCACCGCAAATCAAAGCAAAAATTATTTCAAAAAAACTAATGCCCAAGGCTTTCTTCCAACCAAATTCTTTCCACAGAGCGGCAATCGTGGCAATGCAGGGAATGTAAAACATACTGACCAAAGCCAAAGTAAACATCTGGACAGGAGTTAAAACCTGAATAAAATTTGCTGTTCCTATTAAGGTTGCCAACATTACCAAAATTAACTCTTTTCTTAGAATACCAAAAATAAGCAAGATTCCGGTAATAGCCGGCAATCCCAACCATTTTACAGTAATCGGACTTAAAAAATTAGCAATAGGATTAAGCCATCCCGCTAAATGAGCTGCCTCAATTAGTATCCCGGAAATTATTACAAAGGGCCCGGCGATATAAACGAATTCTCTTAATCTAAACAAAGTTTGTAAAATTACAGTACGCAGATGCGGTCTTCTATAATCAGGCATTTCCATAATTAATTCGGTGGCTTCTCCTGGTAAAAATTTTGAAATTAACTTCCCTAAAATAAAAATTATCAGAGCAGCAAAAACATATAATCCAAAAGCCCAACTTACTCCTATAAATTTTCCCACCAATCCCATAATAATTACTGTCACTGCACTACAAGGAACAAGAGTGGTCAAAAATCCGGTAATAAATCTTTCTCTTTGGGTTTCCATAATCCGACAAGAAAGACAAGCCGGAACATTACATCCCAAACCAAGCATCAGAGGAATACAGGCTTTTCCGTGAACACCGAGTTTGTGCATGAAATTATCCATTAAAAAGGCAATTCGAGCCAAATAACCCCAGTCTTCAAGTAAGAATAGAAGTATATAAAAAGGTAAAATATAGGGCAAGACGATCCCGATTAAGGCAAAAACGCTTTCTACCCCGCTCCATACCAAAGAGGATAAAAATGAAAAACCAAAAATATTTTGAAAACCAATCTGCCACCCCGAGAATATTGTTTCCAATAAAGAAGAAAACCAATTGCCGAATCGAAATATGGCCAAAAAAACCGCGCCCAAAATAACAATCATTGCCGGATAACCCCAAATTTTATGACAGGTTAGATTATCCAATCGTTCATTAAAACTAATCTTTTGGCGTTTTGTAATCTTTACCACTTGTTTTGTTATTTTGGAAACCAGATGACACCTCTCATCGGCAATCACTATTGAAGAATCATGACCATGAACCTGCTCTAACTGAAAAATTATCTTCTCTGCTTCTTTTAGAATTTCGGGTTTTTTTCTGCTGACCAATTCTTTAATCTTTTCGTCTTTTTCTAAAAGCTTTATTGCCAGCCATCGTTTGGGATATGTGAAATCAATGCCTTTTAAAAATTGAACTAATTCTTCAATTTTTTCCTCAACCTCTTTTCCGTACCTTAAAAATTTCGGCTTTATTTTTTTCTCAAGCAATTTAATTCCTTCATCTAAAGTTTCTGTTATTCCTTTTCCATGAATCGCGACTACGGGAACAACTGGAATTTCCAAAATTTCTTCTAATTTTTTAAAATCTATCTCTATCCTTTTTTCTTTTAAAGAATTGATAAAATTTAAAGCCAAAACTGTCGGCTTTTCTAACTCTAAAACCTGGAGGGTAAAAATCAAATTTCTTTCAAGATTAGTAACATCCGCTACGTTAACTATAAAATCTGGTTTCTGAGTAACAATATATTCTCTGGAAATTATTTCTTCAATTGAATAAGTGGTTAAAGAATAAATTCCGGGCAAATCCAAAATGTCTATGGTGTATCCTTTATAATGCAAAGTTCCTTCGGCTTTTTCTATTGTTTTTCCCGGCCAATTGCCAATATGCTGGTGAAGACCGGTTAAGTGATTAAAAATTACCGATTTTCCTACATTGGCATTTCCGGCCAAAACTATGTTTAATTTTTTTTCGTCATCCATGTTTCTTAACTAAGACTTTAGAAGCCATTCCTTTCCCTAAAACTAATTTTGAACCCCGAACTTCAATTTCTATCGGGCCCAAAAAAGGGGCTCTTCTTAAAACCGTTATTTTGGTTCCCGGAGTCAATCCTAAATCAGCCAATCTTTTGGTTGCCATTTGACCTCCGATAACAGAAATAATCTCGACAACTTCGCCCTCTTTTAATTCAGTAAGAATAAATTTATTTTCCATAAGTCATATAATTTAAATATATTATATCATAAACAAAGCAGGAATAGAATTCTTTACTATATTATTATCGGCTCATTTAGTCAAGATGGAATCAAACTTTTATTTCCTCTTACAGATAATAAAAAGACACCTTTATCAAGTGTCGCAAGGAGTATTTGCATATTTGTATAAAGGAATTACCAATCGGATTCGGAGACAAATTTGTCTAATATTTTACTATTTTTATCGCTTTTCCCTGTATTAAGGCTTTGGTGATTTTTTTATAAGCCGAGGACAGGATTCTTTGAAAAGTGCTTTGAGAGGTATTCATCTTTTCAGCCGCTTCTTCTTGGTCCAAATCTTTGATGTTTTTCAGTCTCAAAGCTTCTGCTTCTTCAGTGGTTAATTCAATCACTTCCAAACACCTCATTGGCACGCCCTGAGGTTTAAAATAATTTACGTTTGGATTAAATCTTATTCTTCTGCAAAGTCTTGGTCTTGGCATATCAGTCTCTTTTTAAGTTTATATTACAATTTGGACATTTTAACGTTAAACAAGGAATTCCTTTTTGATGAGGCGTTTTATGACCACATCTAGAACAAACGCAATAGCCACTCGGCCCCTTGCCAGCCGCTTCTTGAACTTCTCCTTTAAATTTACCCTGCCTTTGCCAGCCAAAACCACGGCCAAAGTCAGGTTTATAAAATCCGGTTTCTACTTCGTGGCTTGTAATTTGAATTGCGACATATTCAAGATTCCCTATTTCTTTTATAAGCTTCCCTTTTAAGCTATTGGAGATTTTAGTTGCCTCTTCTACGCTTAACTTACTTGGCAGATTTATTTCCAGATTAGCAGTCACAGCAGAGCCTTTTTTCTGAGTCTTTAAAGAAGAAATTTCAATATTCTGTATTTTAGCGATTGTTTTTATTTTTTCTTCAATTTCTTTGCCAGCTGAAACATCAAGCAAAGAATCAACTGCTTCTTTACCTAATGAAAACGATTCTTTGATAATATATAAACCAATTAGCAAGGCTAAAACTGAATCAATATAAATCCAGTATTTGGTTAAAAATAATCCTGCCAAAACCGCTAATGAAGCATAAACATCAACTCTGGAATGTACCCCGTCAGACAACAAAGAAACTGAATTTTCTTTTTTACCATAATGAATTTTCAATCTCGCCATTATTTCGTTAATCACAGCCGATACCAACATTACACCTAAGGCCAAATAACCAATACTTACGGGCGAAGGGTTTTTAAACTCACGAATTGATTCCATTACAATAAACAAACCAGTTAGAAATAAAATTATGGTTATTATCAGTCCGGCTAAAACTTCAAATTTATAATGGCCGTAAGGATGTTTTTTATCTACGGGTTTTTTGGCTATTTTGATGCCGACAAGACTTATGGCAGAAGATAAGATATCCATTCCTGAATGCAAACCTTCGGCAAAGACCGCGCCGGAGCCAGTTAAAAAACCGGCTATCAGCTTGCCTCCGGCTAAAATTACATTAGCCAATATTGAAATTGCCGCTATCTTTTGCTTCATTTTAGTTCTGCGTTTATCTTATTAATAATGTTTTTAAATAATTTTTGATACTTTGGATTTATTTCTGTTACCGGTTTCATTTTTATTGTCGCGGCAACAAAATCTTTTCTATAAGGTATTTTCCCAATAATTGCGATATTATTTTCTTTGGCAAATTTTTCTATCTTTAAATAAAATTTTTCTGCTAAATCATATTTATTGATAACGATTCCATGCTTAATTTGAAAATGATCAGCTAAATATAAAACTCTTTTTAAATCATGGAGAGCGGATGGCGTTGGTTCGGTTACCGCCACGATATAATCAGTTCCGACTAAAGAAGCGATTACCGGACAACCGACTCCGGCCGCGGAATCTATTAAGGTTACTTCTGTTTTTAATTTTGCGTTAATTTTTTCGGCGCATTTCCTAACTTCTGCCACGACTTCCCCCGAAGCTAATTCTCCCAATTTAAGCTCGCCTGAAATCAAATTTACTTTATAATTTTTTCCAGTATAAATTATGCCGATTTCTTTTTTGGTTTCAGAAATGGCGTTTTGAGGACAAGCCACAATGCATGCTTTGCAGCCGATGCAGACGTCTTTTACAAAAGCGGGGTACTTGTCTTTAACAAAAACAATGGCATTTTGTTTGCAAACGGACGCGCACTTACCGCACTTATTGCACTTATCAAAATCCCATTTGGGTATTGGCTGATAAACTTTGCTATATTTTTTCCTTTTAACGGAAAGCATTAAATGGTCATTCGGACATTCAACATCGGCGTCTACCAGTATTGTAGTTTTACTTTTGGCAAATTCAACCGCTAAAGAAGTGGCAACTATTGATTTACCTGTCCCCCCTTTTCCGCCTGTGATTGCGATTTTCGCAGTATTAGAAATGATAGCGTTCATATCTTTTTAAAAATTAATGAAATTAAGAAAAAGAGAGTAGAAGAAAGGACGATCAAAGGCCCAGCTGGAAATCCAGTAATTTTAAAGAGAGAAATTCCAAGAACCGAACTCAAAACCCCAAATAGTATTCCCAAAAGAGAAAATTGGAATAAATTTTTGCTCAAATTTCTGCTAGTGGCAGCGGGGATGGCTACCAAAGCAGCTGTTAAAAGTCCGCCAACAACTTTTACGCCCAAAGCGACGATTATTGCCACAGCCAATAGATACAGAAGATTATATTTTTTAACATTGATTCCCTCTGATTTTGCCAAATCTTCTGAAATATTAATTAAGGTCATCTTAGAATAAATCCTTTTAATCAATAAAATGAGAGCAAAACAAATAAAGCTTACCGAAGTCATGTCCCAAAAACCGACCTTAGAAATATCGCCGACTAAAGCGGTCTCTGCTTGATCAATTGGCAGGAATAAAAAAGCAATGGCAACACCCGAAGCAAACACAACCGCAGTTAAAGCCTCCATTGGCAATTTCGTTCTTATTTCAAAAAGCCAGATAAGGATAATTCCTAAAATAACAAAAGGAAAGGCGCCCAAAGAAACATCAAAACCATACAAAAGGGCTAAGGCAATGCCAGGCAATGTTAGATGGCCAAGGGGGCCAGCAACTAAAGCCATCTTTTTTGATAGCATCAAAGTCCCTAAATACCCCGCCGCTCCTCCAATAAAAATTCCAGCTATTAAACTTAATAAAAATTGCCCCATAATTTTAATGTTTATGATGCTCGTAAAATTTCACTTCTTCGCCATAAAGCTTTTGCAAAGTTTCCGTAATTAAAACTTCTTTTGGAGAACCTTGACAAATCGGGCATTTATTTAAACAAATTACATAATTTGAAAATTTAAAAACAACGCTTAAATCGTGGGTTACAAGTAAAATTGTTAAATCCCTTTCTTTTTTTAATTTAACCAGCAATCCATAAATAGTTTCTTCGCCCTCGATATCGATCCCAGTAGTTGGTTCGTCAAAAAGCAAAACATCGGGATTTCCAATCAAAGCCCAGGCAATCAATATTCTCTGAAATTGTCCAGAAGATAGTTCGCCTATATTTTTGTTTAAAAAATTATCTTCAAATCCTACTGAGTTTAAAGTTTTTTCTATTTCTTTTTTTGAAGCTCCTTTCAGTCCAAAAAATTCCTCAATACTCATTGGGGTCTCTTTTATAAATGGTAATCTTTGAGGGACATAACCAATTTTAACTTCTTTTCCCCACTTAATTTCTCCTTTATATGGCAAAATTCCCAATAAAGTTTTCAATAAAACTGTTTTCCCGGCGCCATTTGGTCCTAAAATAGTTAAAACATCCCCCTCTTTTACTTCAAAAGAAAGATCTTTGATAATCTCTTCGTTCTCCAGCTTCACATTTAATTTTTTCACTTTTAAAATAGGATTTGCCATAAATTTACTTTAAATCTTTTTTCTGATATCCAGATTCTCATCCCAAAACAATTCTGAAAAATCTTCTGGTTTCATTTGCTGTAAAAATATCTTTCCATCCAAATGGTCATTCTCGTGCAAAACTACCCTAGCATAAAATGGATGGCTAATTTCTTCTATTTTTTCTTCTCCATTAACATCAAGGTATTTCAGTTTAACATAGTTTCCCCTTTTTACCTGCCCATAAAGAGTACCATAAAATATGCTTAAACATCCTTCGGTATCGTAATTAGTTTCCGAAGACACTGCTAAAATTTCTGGGTTTAAGTAAACTCGAAATCCAATTTTAGGTAAACCAAGATGATAATTATTATTCGGGGCAATATTCACAGCAAACACTCTCTGAGAAATTCCTATCTGAGGAGCAGCTAATCCAACTCCCCCGTAGCGCTTTAAAGTTTTTTTTAATGAATCTACTATTTTTCTTCCTTGATTGAAATCCGTCACTTTTTCTGATTTTTGTAAAAGTAATTTTCCCTCTTCAGTCCATACTTGTTTTGGAAGTATAATATCCATAATTTATTTTTTTTTGTAATTCCTGTTGCCAAGAAATACTTAATTAAAAGGGTCATTTCCATCCATTATCTTTAAATTTCTTCTCCTTTCTTGTTTTTCTTCTTCCGATAATTCTTTTTCTGTTTCTTTTATTTTTTCGTTTTTTATATCTCTCATTTTATTCTAAATATTAGCCATTGTTTGTTTTTCTTGATTTTAACTAAACAATATTCTCCCTTCAACTTTTTACCCTTTAATTCAAAAATAATTCTGTCTTGCCCTCTTTCTTTTAGTTTGTATTTTCCTTTATCAAAAATCTTAACGGTTCCCGCTCCGTAAACTCCTTTGGGGATTTCTCCTTTAAAATCAATGTAGTCAACTGGGTGATTTTCGGTCTGGATAGCAAGATGCTTAATTCCCTTTTTTCTCCGGCATTCTTTTGGGCACGACCCAAGATTTCAATACTCCTTCCATTTCCAACCTGAAATCATGATGATGACCCGCTTTTTCTGCAAAATGATTATGAACAACAAATCTGTTTTTTGAGACCTTTAAAACTTTACCCTTGGGCTCTGGGGTCTCTCCAAACGTCCTCTTTTGCCGATATTTCTTTAAGGGCATCTATTTATTATTTGAATTTCTCTAAAATCTTAAAATCTTTTGCAAGAATCCCCTTCATATTCGGATTATAAGTAGCGACGGCTGGATGATAAAAAGGTATTACGATAATACTTTGAAAAAGATTCTTACTTTCAAATAATCTACCGTGAATTTTACTAATTCCCTCTATTTGGTCTTCCAACCCAAAATTTTCCATTAAAAATTTCATTGAATATCTGCCTAAAGGACAGATAATTTTAGGCCTGATTATTTCAATCTGTCTTTTTAAATAAGAAAAACAGTCCTTGATTTCTTCTGGCTGCGGGTCTCGATTTCCCGGAGGCCGGCACTTTAATAGATTCGCAATATAGACTTCTTCTCTTTTAATCCTAACTAATTCTAAAAGCTCATTCAAGATTTTTCCTGCTGCTCCGCAAAAGGGCCTACCGGTTTTGGCTTCCTGTAATCCCGGCGCCTCTCCCACAAACATTATTTTCGCCCGATGATTTCCTTCCCCAACTACCGGATAAAACCTGTTTTTAACCCTTTCTTTATATAAAGAACATTTTTTGCAACTTAAAACCTCTTCTTTAATTTTTTTAAGTTCTTCTTCTGTTTTTTTCACAATTATATCTCAATTATTCTTCCTGCCCCGCCTTCAATGTATTTTTGGGGATATAGCTTTTTAAGCTCGGCTTTGTGTTGAGTGCAATGGGTAGGACAAATTAGTTTTAAATCTTTAAATAGTTCAAATTCAGAAAACCCGTGCATTCCGCCAATAACTGCATAAATTTTACCAAATTTTTTAGCTACATCTAAAATATAACTCATTTCAGGATGGGAACAACCAACAACTAAAACAATTCCTTTATCTGTTTCAACTCCCATACTTTGCTCAATGCCTTCTAATTCACCGGTTGAAAAGACATTATCGTGAATTTTTTGAGGTTCCTTTAAAATAACTTCGTTTTTTAGTCTCAGAGAAGAAGGAACATAAATTCTCTTAATTTTTGGGTTTGCTTTTAAAAATTCATCTAATCCTCCCGTATGGTCAGAATGAAGATGGGAAATAAAAATTTCCTCAATTGACAAGGAATCAATTCCTAATTTTTCCATATTATTCAGTAAAATTTTTCCATTGGCTCCGGTATCAAACAAAATCTTATGAGTATTTTCTTCTTCCACTAAACAAGAAAATCCCCAATCTGTTTTAAGGTCTTCTCTAAAAGCAGTATTATCGTAAATAATAGTAATTTTCATGAAAATACTATTTATAAAATAATCCGCAGAAGTAATGGCCATCTTTTTCAATTTCTTCTCAATGCCATTGGCAGGGACAAATTTTAGGTTCATCCTCTTCTGGATTGCCAGTTATCCTTCGGCAGGGGCAATATCTGGCTCCGTATTCCTTTTCATTTTCTAACATTCCTTTAATTAATCTTTCCACTGCCTCCCTGCCGGGATTCAATTGAAACCCATTTTTCTCGGCATACACTTGATAACTTTTTATTATTTCCTCTATGTTTTCTGAATCTTTTGTCTTTGAATCGTTTTCAACGCTTCATTTAAAAATTCTTTTATTGCCGGTTCAGACCTTACTCCAATAAATCCGCTAATCGGCTTTCCATTTTTAAATAAAACAACGGTTGGAATTTGCTCAATTCCATATTTTTGGGAAATTTGAGGAGCAGCATCTAAATTAACTTTAGCAAGAGTAAATTTATCATTATATTCTTCGGCTACCTTTTCTAAAATTGGACCCAACACGAGACAAGGCATACACCACTCTGCCCAAAAATCAACTAAAATCGGTTTCGAGGCGCTTGTAATTTCTTTTTCAAAATTTTCGTCAGTTAATTTTAACATAAGTTAATTTTAGCGTATTAATTTTTTTATCTTCCCCTGCCGCCTCCGCCCCTGCCTCCACCCCTGCCATCTCGAGGACCTCTACCAAGTCCTCTTCCTATGTCTCTTCCAAAACCTCTTCCTGTACCTAACTCTCGTCTCCGGGCAACTGGAGGTCCGTAAAGAATTGGTGCCAGTGCCGAAGATGACGAAGCCTTCGGTTGTTTAACATTTTTTTCATCTAGTTCCTCTAAGATTTTTTCTATTGCATCGAAAGGACAAATTTTCTGGCACGTTCCACATTTTTTGCATTTATTTTGGTCAATAAAAGCTTTCTCATCTTCTCCTATTTTAATTGCTCCATGAGGACAAGCCCGAAGACAAGCTCCGCAACCAGCGCATTTTGATTTATTGATTTCGAATTTATTCACATTTTTAAGATTATTTTATAATTTAAAAAGGTAATAACATTCCTCTTTTTTTATTTTTTATTTGCGATAAAACAGGATCAAATAATTTTTTATCTTTTTTCCAATTCACATTTTTTATTTTTCCTTTTTTTATAGAAATGGCGTTGGTTGGATATTTTTTAATACAAATTCCGCGACCAGTACGTCTGCTTTTATCTATCCACAGTATTTATTTTTTTGTTAATTATTTTTGGTTCTTCTTACGATTCTATGGTAAATTTTACTTTTCTTCGCATGCCAATTTCTGGCACAAATTGAGATAAAAAATTGCCAAAATCTTTACTCTCGCCCTCGCATCCCACATGATTATATTTTTTATTGCCAATCATTTCTATTCTATTAAACAAATAGCCTTTAAATGTTTTTTTCATATTTATCTTAATTATCTAATAAATGGACACTGTTTTTTTTTCGCTTTCCTGTCTAAAACAGCTCTAATAAACTCGTTGCAGGATTTAAATCCGCATCTCCCGCAATTCAAATTAGGAACTAAGTTTTTCAATTCTTTCCCCGCTAAATATCTTTGCCGAACGGCTGCTTCGTCAATAATTTTATTCCCGTAACAATAACCGCAAATTGCCGATGGCATGGAATGTTTTAGGGTTAATTTTTCTTTTTTAATTTCCGGAGACGCTTTAATAAATTCAACGATATCCATTGCTCCTTCACCTGTTAGTCCGTTTACTTCCACTAATTTTGCTTGAGAGTTAACTTTTAAAACATTGGTTCTAAAGATTTCTCTTTCGGCTTGAGATATTAAATCTCCTTTGCTGATAGCTACAATATCCGCCTGAGTTAAAATAGGGCCATAGCGATCGGGGCTTCCCGAAATAACATCTAAAACATTAATGCCTAAGCCCTCTTTAATATAAGGAGAACAGCGAAGACACAAACCCGCTGTTTCCAAAAGAATAATATCTTTATCTTGATTTCCTTTAATAATTTTAGGAATTTCTAAAGCAGTATAATGATCGGGACAAAGTTCACCGGCTAATTTTTTGATTGTCGGAATCTCGTACCTTTCGGCGATAAGCTTATCGTCTTCGGTATTAAGACAATCAAATTTTGCAAAAAATAATTTAAAATCAGCTTTCAATTCCTGAATTACATATTTGATGACGCTGGTCTTTCCGGAACCGGGTGTTCCGGCAAAAATTACAAGTTTCATATTATTTTATCGGTTCACAAAATAATTTTACTTTTTCAACTTCTTCTCCATTTCTTATTTTTTCTCTAATCTCTAAACCGTAACTTCCTATCCAATTAAAATAATGGCCGATGCCTTTCTCTCCCAGAGTAGTTCTTAGAATTTTAACGATTCCTCCGTTTTTAATCACGACTCTTTTATCGGTATTAAAAGCTAAAACGGGATCGTGGGTAACAATTAAAACAATTTTCCCTTCTTCCACTAAAATTTGCATCGCTTTTTCCTTGTTAATTCCGGCATTTTCTATTTCATCAATTAAAATAACCGGAGAAATACTGATATTGGCAACATCCGAAATCATTAAAGCACGGCTTTGTCCTCCTGATAAATTAAGAAGATTGGTTTCTGGTAAAATTGGTTCGCCCGTTATCTCATTGGCTTCCTCAATAACCTCTTTTATCAACTCCGAATCAAATTTTTTCCCTCTGGCTTTTAGATGCAAACTTAAAAAATCTTTAACAGAAATATCCGTTAAGAAATTCATAGACTGGGCCAAGGAGGCAATTAATTTTCTTTTCGGTTCAAATCGCAATTTTTTACTTGCCCTTTTATTGTTTACCAGAATTATTCTTTTGCTTTTACTATCGCCTTGGGCTAATTTTTCAATATCATAAAGAAGCTGACTTTTTCCCGCTCCGGTCGGTCCTACAATAGCTACAATTTCTCCTTTTTTAATCTCAATTTTCTTAAATTTCTCTTTTTCCCCGAATTTATTTATTCCCGGTAAAATAGTAATTTTCTCGATTTCGATTTTCATAATTTATGGCTTTCACAAACATCTTCTCTGCCTGCCCTTTTAATTTTATTGTTTTTCCACAATTCAAAAATTTCTTTTACCGTTTCTGCTTGGCAAACGTATACTTCTATGCCTAATTCTTTGCATAGATTTAAAGCTCTTGGCCCAAGTTCTCTGCATAACAAAATATCTGCTCCGTGTTTTTTCATTAGTTCAGGAGGCAAACCAGTGCCACCCATATGCTCACTGGTATTATCTATTATTTCAATAACTTCGCCTTTTTCATTAAGAAAAGTATATGTCGGGCAACGTCCAAAATGCCCGGCTGTCTCATCATCCAGTCCAATTTTGTTATTTGTCGGGACAACTATTTTCATCTTAATTAATTTTTTTTAGTTTCTTTTCTATAAATTCTTGCAATGCTTCTTTTATTACACCGCTTCCAGAATAAACCGCGATATTAAATTGTTTTAGAACGTCCATGGCTCTTGGACCAACGTTCTTTGTTATCACCGCTTTAATATTCTTTTCCGCCAAAAGTTGAGCCGTTAAAACGCCGACTCCGCTCATTTGATTGTTATTTTCATTCTTTACCGCTTCGGTTTTCTTTATTTTCTGACTTTCAATTTCGGCAATGATAAAATAAGGACATCTTCCAAAAACCTCGGCAATTTTGTTATTAAGGTCTTTTCCCGTTGAACTTACTGCTATTTTTATCCCGTTAGAAATTTTTGTTGACATATTGATCTATAAATAATTAATCTAGATGAGCTCCGCTAAAGGATTTCTAACGGGGTTCATATATTTCCATTAACAAATTAAATCGCCCTGCGCTAATTTATTAATACAAGACAATATTTAACTTTCCTATTTTTGACCTTTAAGTTCGGCTAGACGCTCTTTTATTGCTTTTAGTTCCTCTTCTAAAACTTCGGTCTCTTCTTTTAATATATCTGACTCTTCTTTTTTTGTATAAAATCTTCTCCAACCAAATCCTCGACCATATCCAGTACCTCGATAGCCATAAGCCATACCTCCACCGCAAGGACCCAGACCCCAACCAGTACCGGGACCACGACCAATAGGGCCAGTTTCGTTATATCTTGGCATATGTTTTTAGTTAAATAGATTAATTAAAAGCAAAGCTTAAAATTAAAATAGTCCGACCTTTACATTGATTATTTATTATGAGTATATACCCATAATTATCATATGTCAAGGTCTTAGTTATCCACAGACAAAAACGAGCCAGTAAGTCTCGTTTGTCTCCGGATCTATTGGTTTAATTCTTTTGTTTTTTATTTCTTCCACTCTTTAGCCGCGAAAAATCCGAAGAAGCCGAAAAATCCGAATAAGCCGAACTTAAATCCCGGTATCAAGCCAATTAAACCGAAAAGCCCTATCCAGCCAAGATTCCATAAGTCCTTCGGCTCCCCTTTTCTGACATAAGTGACGGTGCTGTAAATAACGGAAATAACAAAAGCAAAAATGAAAGCAAAAGTTAAGATAAAAAATACCGGTTCTTCAATTTTAAAAATCCCGTAAAAAGCATTGTGAAGAATAACAGAGAGAATGGCCAGCCCGAACAGCAAATAAATTTTTTTTACCGTATTTATCTTCAGCATGATTTAAAAAATTATTTTTTTTAGAAAAAAATATTGCTTATGTCTTCGTTTCCTTTTGATATTCCAGGTAAGAATAAACGATTAAATAGATAACAATTAAAAATATCGGTATAAGGACGAAAAACAATGCGCATTTTGGAAAAAATATTCCAACAAGAACAAGTAATCCGGCAACTTTGAACAATTTTCCTCCCATTTTATGGGTTTTCTCCCACACCTTGTCATTGCTTAAAGTCCAGGGCGTTCTGATCCCGATAAACCAGTTTCTTTTCGCGTTTTTCACCAAAATTCCGCAGTAGTAAAAAAGCAGTCCCAAGGTAGGCATCATGAATCGGCTCATATCAAACCTCAGGCCAAGGTTCCAAAAGACGGACAGAAGATAGATATAAAATAAAAAAAATATTATCAAGACCATGAAGCCGTCAAAATATTTCCTGAATTTTTTTATATTTTCTTTTAAAGGGTCTATTTTAGGAATTAAAATAAAAAATAAAAACATGCCGAGAGAAATGATCGGCATTAAAAACAAACCCCACCATTTTGACGTGTAGCCGTCAATTTCTCCTTGAACGTTCCAATGCGAAGCCATTTTCTCCGGCATCAGAGGACAAAAATAAAAAGCAAGAGCAAAAGACAGCAAGATTATGGCAATGGCGATTATTTTACTTCTTCTCATATAAAAAGTGTTTTCCCTTAGACTAATGCGCAAACCGCTAAGATAATTACCGTGGCCAAGAACAGCCAGCCAATGGTGTAAAACAATAACTTAACGGCTTCTTTCTTCCGATTATCCAAATAAAGGTACGTCGCTCTGCCAAAAAACAAAATACCGACGATGGCGGCTGAGATGACGAATAACAGCAGAAAAGCGAAAGGAGTCCATAAATTTTCCATTTTGCCGAAAATCTTTTCCGCGGAAAAAAGGATTCGGGAAATGACAAAAACATAAAGCAAAACTCCAAAAGAATTGATTAAGCTCCACAACAGTAATTTTTTTTCTTTTCTAATCTCTTTATTATCCATGTTTTAAGTTTAATTAAAGCTTGAAATAATATTATTGTATAAATGATAATGTGATTAAATTATAAGGACCTGGCTTCGCAAGAACCTTAGAAAAAAGTCAAGTTTAAAATAAAAGATCACCCCTAATAAGAAGCTATTGCCTGCGTTTATTTCTTGATTATTCT
>Ga0265594_1000284_pt1 | contig 41650 bp, 50 predicted proteins | sample saktaG_11_FD_190147 | JGI IMG/M metagenome (GOLD analysis project Ga0265594, IMG submission 190147) | Saline water microbial communities from Sakinaw Lake, British Columbia, Canada - sak_2011_5_24_80m | ecosystem: Environmental > Aquatic > Non-marine Saline and Alkaline > Saline ... | reverse complement strand
AGCCAAGCCCTAATTAATTTTTAGGGAAGGTTCAGAGACTATCCTATAATGGAGTACCCCAGATTCATGTTGGGGGAAGCGCCTCGCACCCTAATCTTTGTACAAGAAGGGTGATGATATAGTCCATGCCTATTGGAAACATTAGGACAAGATGTAAGCACTAGGTTGTAGGTTCGAATCCTACCCGCGGAGCATAGGGGTGCCAATTAGACTGTAAACGCAAATTAGCCATTCTATTTTTCCTCAGATTTTCAATGGTTTGAATAATGTTTTATAGAGAGGGCAGGGTAACAGAAGCAGGGTGAGAAACCCTGTTTTTTATTTGAAATTTTTTTAAATTGGAGTTACCCTGGAAGTAGATGAATTAAATAAAATATGGAAAAAGAAAAAATAAAAAGAAAAAATAAAAACAAAAAAGAATAAATTAGCTATAACAGGGTTTATTTTAGGAATACTTTCTATTTTCCTTTCCTGGATAGGAGTCATTCCAATCCTAGCTTTGATTTTATCATCTATAGGATTATATCAAGCTAAAGAACGTAAAGAAGAAAGTGCAATTTTAGCAATAATCGGTTTAATTCTGGGCGCTATTTATACTCTGGTCTATATGGGAACTTACGGACACATTTAAAAATAAATCTATGAAAGAAAAAACCAAAATTCAAAAAGGATTTATCCAAATTCCATTATTGGTAGGGATTATTGTCGCTATTGTTTTCGTATCAGTAATAACGTCTGGTATTGTTTTGCACAAACAAGGGAAATTAGTTTCTTTTATTCCTAATATTATTCAAGTATTTCAAAGAATTGGGTTTAGCCCAGATCAAGTTTCAAAATCTGACGAAGAAACGATTACGCCCGAAACCAATGTTAATGAAAAAATCCAAGAAAAGATTACAGAATTAGAGAAAAAGATTCAAGAATTAGAACAAGAAACAGAGGATAAGCAAGAAGAGGAGAAACGACAACCACCCCCGGAGTCCAAAGATTATTCCGCATGGAACATTGTTCAGAGTAGCGGTAAATATGTTGTCAAAGTTATTTGTCTTGACTCCTTTGATAACGAGGCGCATGGTTCTGGAATTATAATCGGAAAAAATGAAAATGGGGATGCAAGCATAATTTTAACAAATTATCATGTTATAAAAGATGCTTATATTGACCCCCGTGGCTATACCGATCCGGAAAATTATAGCATATACAGTTGTTTAGTACTTTACTCTCCCAATCCCTCAATAATGTATACTCGTGGTTATCTTGCAACGCCCGTTTATTCTTCTACAATCTCTTTTTCCGATATGGAAAAATATGATTTCGGTTTTTTAGAGATAAAGGAATTAGAAAGCGATCCTTATGGCTCTGTTTCCTCACAAGACCCTTTAATTATTGGAGATGGGGAGAAACCCACCTTCTGCGAGGAAGACTTGTTTATAGTCGGCAAAGAAGTAGTTATTCTGGGTTATCCAATGATTGGCGGGCAAACTCTAACTGCTACCGAGGGTATAATTAGTGGCTTTGATGGAGATTATTATCTTACAACTTCAGCGAAGATAGAACAGGGAAATTCAGGAGGAGGAGCATTTCTTAAATCGGAAGGATGTCTTGTGGGGATGCCTACTTTCGCCCGTTTGGGGAAAATAGAGAGTATGGCTCGGTTAATTGATATGTTTTGGCTTATTAACAATTATATTTCTAAAGTCTTCCCATACTAGATTATTTCAGTGTTTTAACAAAAAACCGAAAGTCGATTATAAAATCTATGAATTATAAAAAAATTACAGAAGAAATAGTAAAACAAAAATTAAGCAATATTTTAAGAGAAGAAAATTTTGAATATCAAAAAATTCAAGTCGATAAAATAGCTGAAAATTTCAATATACATATTTGGAAAAAAGATGATCAAGGGGAGCTAAAATTTGCAATTCCTATTGAATATTTTGAAGATGAAGATAGAAAAACCGAGCTTAAAAAAAGATTAGGGAAGATAATAAGAAATAGATAAGAGAAAGATATTTTAATCTTAAAAATTTTCCCCGGCTCGTCTGCCAAGCGAGGGCACGGCGGAAGGAAGGGGTCTGGGGGGAGGAATTCTCCCGCGCCCGAGCGAAATTTTTTTCTAAAAGTCGGCGTTAGGATTCTCTCGAAAAAAGGTTCGAATTTTAACCAAAAGAGACAGCACATTTGCGTGTAGATGCAAATTGGTCATACTATTTCCTCTTTAAAAACCAAGCTAAAATGAAATAAACTGAATAATCCAAGCATGCTTGGGGTATTTAAAAATTTCTATCTAAAATAGAATCCACTTTACTCAACTTTTCAACAGTTCGGATAAGGTCTCGTAAGGGGAGCAGCCATTTTTAAACTCAAATTTAAGACCCCAAGTAGGACGGGTAGAACTTTTTGTTGTTAAGCAGATAGTTTTCTAGTAGAATAGAAATATAATAACTAAATAATAAACTTATGGAAAATAAATACAAAGTTCATAAATTAGATATTAAAATTACTACGGAACAAGATAAATTAGAAAGATTTCTTAATAGCCTGGAAGGAGAAATTGTTTCAATAATTCCAAATGTTAATACGTTTTTCTTGTTCTATGGTGCAAATGTGAATTCTGTTCTTATAATTGAGAGATTGATTAAATAGGGCTTATGGAAGATAACAAAGAAAGACAATCTTGGTTTGCTGGGCCTTATCCTTGGTTAGTTTCTACTTTTGCCTTTTTACTACCCAGTATAAATTATTTTTTCAAAGGAGATATAACAGGGGGAGCGATTTTCCTAATTTCAGCAATAATGTTTTTCGTTAACTTTTTAGGAAGGACGAAACAAAAATAAAAGAATGGACAGTTGAAGAATTGCCAATTCGGTAGTTTTTTGGCAGAATAAGATATATGGAACAAAAAACTATGAAAATAAATAAAGTAATGCTTTTGATTGGAATAGTGATAATGATTATAGCAGCGTCTATGATGTTCTGTCAGGAAAGATGTCTTTTGAGAGTGGATTTGGAATTATGGCCAGCAGTGTTAGGAATAATAGGAATGGTCTTAATAAGTACATCAGCCGTATTAGGGATGTTTAAAAAAACTCCGATGGAACAAGAAAATAAAAAACCAAATAAACTGATGTTTTGGATTGGAATAGTAATAGTAGTAATAACAGTGATACTTTTATTGACAGGAGGAGAAGAGTTAAGGATATGGCCTATTCCCTTTGGAATAATGGGGATAGTGTTTATAGGAACTTCACGGTATAGGCCCTTAAAGAAGCTTTTTTAGGTTATCTTATCAAACAAATTTTAATTTCGTCCAACCTACGAAGCTCTCAACCCGATCCAAAAACTTGTTTTTTTGGTATAATGAAGAAATGAAAAAGACCAAAAAGATTTTTCCACCAACATACTTTATAATACTCTTACTTTTATCAATAGGATTGCATTTTATTTTTCCTATTAAGAAAATAATTTTTCCTCCATATGCTTATTTTGGATGGATACTTATTATTTTCGGAGCAGTTTTAAACATTTGGACTGATTCATTATTCAAAAAGGGAAAAACAACAGTAAAACCATTTGAAAAGCCTACGGAACTGATTATCAAGGGACCTTTTAAAATTAGCCGCCATCCAATGTATTTGGGGATGGTAGCAGTATTATTAGGAGTGGCGATTCTTCACGGAACCTTAATTACGTTTATTTTTCCAGTAATCTTTATAGTTTTGTCGGAAAAATTATTTATTCCTTACGAGGAAAATAACCTTAAAGAGGTTTTTGGAGAGAACTACATATACTACAAAAATCGTGTAAGACGATGGTTATAGATAATTTAGTAGAACAATATAAAGATTAAACTATATTATGTTAGAAGAATTATTTTTCGTCCTCGGAATTGTAAATAATCTGTTTTTAATTTATATCTTTTTAATTCGGAAGAAAATGACCATTTTGCAAAGGGTTGGGAAGTTTTATTTTCTTTTGGCGATTCCAGCTGTTTATGGGATTTTTTTGGTTCAACAGGAAAATAAAGCGGTGCAATACAGTATCTTTTTGGGGATATTTTTAGTATTCCTGGCATTGGAGTTTTTTTATGATTATGTTTTGAAAATTCCTTTCCGTGAAAATTTAAAAAAGTATTGGAAGCCAGCAATACCTTATTTAGCCCTTTATTATGCGATGAATTACGGATTTGTGGTGATGATTTGGAAGAATTATTCTCAAATAAGAGGAGCTATTATGCTTGGACTTTTTATTATCCAAATAGTTGTAAATATAAGCACTCATAATCTAAAAAACACAGGCAAGATTTCTTAAATAGGTTCTAACAAAGTCCGTCCCTCGGAGCTCGTTATTGACTTTTTTAATAGTCTATGCTATTATATTAATGACTCTTATGTAGAGTCATTTTTAATTAGATTGATTCTTTAAAAATCAAAAAAAAGAAAGAAAAAAATATAAAAAAGGAGGTGGCGAATAATGGCCAAAGAAGGAATAATAAACGACATTATAGGAATGTTAAATTTAAAGAGCTCAACAGAAGAAAAGGAAGTATATCTAATTTATGTAACATATAAATCAGGTAAAATTTATGATCCTATTCTCAGTCCAGTTTTTTTTAATAATATAACTTTTTCTAAAGAGGAAGCTATATTAGAAAAGCAAAAAAAAGAAAAGAGCATAAAAGAAGACAAGAGAAAACATGATGATAATGGCTTATCCTTCCCAGATTTGAAAGTAAAAATATTACAAATAAAATATAAAGACATCTCTTAATTGTCATTTTTAGACAACAAAAGATCCAAGATAATCCTTGGGTCTTTTATTTTATGGTATTAAACAAGACAGGTTCTAACGTCATGTAGCCTTTGTTTCCAACCCTAAATTTCTATAATATCTGTTAATTTCCACCAATTTCCTCTCATTATTGTCATATATTCTTTGTTCTCCAGAATCCTGATAGTTTTTCTAATAATTGTTGAACTGGGGAGCTCGTAAAATCCGCCTATTTATTTAGGCGGTTTTTTGGTAAAATATATTAAAGGTCGCAAAAAAATTAACTTTATTAAAACATGAAATTATTAAAAAAAATAGCCTTAATCTTGGTCATTATTGGGGGTTTAAACTGGGGGTTGATTGGATTGTTAGACTTTGATTTGGTTTCAACTATTTTTGGAGTAATGTCTGCCATTTCAAGAATAGTTTATGTTTTAGTTGGATTATCAGCCGCTTATTTGGCTATTGTTTCTTTAATAGAGCCAGAAGAGGACCAAGTATAAAATATAGTGTAAAACTATCTTGATCAAGTAATATTTACTCGTCCCCAACGAGAGGATTAGTTATTTTAAAATTTTTCTCAATATTAAATTTTTTAATATTAACCATCAACTAAAAATAGAATTTTTAAATAGAATTTACCAAACAGATTTTAATATCCTTTCCATATAAGTCAAATCAGGCACATAAAACTCTCCAGCTTCCATAATCTTAGTTCTAACGTTGTTCACGATAGGGAGCTACTTATTGACTTTTAATTTAAAGGGTGTTATTACATAGACAAACCTGAGATAAGGTTTGTTTATTTAAAAATAGTTTTTTATTTTAGATACAGTTCTTAAAAAATTTAAAAATGAAAGGAGCGGGACAAAATGAAAGCCGTGGTTTCTGATTACGGGATACATCATGATCGGATTCTATTGGGAGAAGCAATACTGGCTCAACTGTTCGAGGTTATACATGAGAAAAATGGTGAATGCAACTGTGGTTATGAGGAGAGGGACCCTGATAGTTACCATCTCGCAGGGTGTCAGTCACTTTATGCCACTATTTTACTTCCCAGTGGGAGAGAGCAGATAGTACTCTGTCTTGATATCAAAATTCTAAAAGAATGAAGGATAATAGAAAAAACGAAGAGTTAAAAAAAGTAAGATTAAAAATTTATTAAAGGAGGTAAAAAAGAATGAGTATTATGAATGTGTCTGATTTAAGAAAGAGACCCCATTTTGGTCCCAGACAAATCAGAACAATTGAAGGATTGAATGTAGGGGATAATGTTATTCAGTTTTGTGAGGGTTATGGTGCTTGGGCTCTTTTTAAAATTATAACATTTGGAGTAAGTCAAACTGGATGGTTTCTAACAGTAAATGAGATAGGTCTTGATGGTTGTTATGAATGTGAGAGAGTTACTTCTTTGTACGATTGCAATATAAAACCTAAAGATACTATTTAGTCAGATGGAATGCTTTGTTCTGTTTATTAAGGACAAAGGCAAAGACTGCTAGAGGACTATGCAGAACAAAACAGAAATTTTTAATTAGAAAAAATTAGAGAATAACTAATCTTAAAATAAAATTATTTAAAGAGGTAAGACATACAAAGTTCTTGCCTCTTTTAAATCAATTTTGAACTATTGAGAAATTTATTTTTGTTAATTCTTCTTTAATCATCCTCCAATCTAAGGTTCTAAATGCGTCCTGTAGGGGGAGCAAATTCCCGCCGCCTCGCCAAGGAGACGATTTTTTAGTAGAAGGGCTTGACAAATTATATCAATATGATATACTATTATTAGGTAAAAGCGGGACTCTTCGGAGCAAGTAGAAGGCCATAAATTTTAATCAGATGTCTTCTCACCTTTCCCGCTTTCTCATTTCCTAAAACCTAAATCAACCATACAAATCCCCCCAATCTCCATAATTCTGGTTCTAAGGTCTTTTAGCTAAACAAGCTAAATCAGGCATATAGAGACCTCTCCAGCTTCCATAATCTTGGTTCTAACGTTGTTCACGATACGGATCTCGCTTATTGACTTTTAATTTAAAGAGTGTTATTACATAGACAAACCTGAAATAGGGTTTTTATTTAAAATTTTACTCTTTAAAAATAGAATAGGAGGTGAAAAAATATCTACAAAATTCCTTACTCTCTAAAAAATACTGAGAATAATTGAACTTATCTTTACCCAATTAGAGACTTTAAAAAATTCAAAAAAGGAGATTAATTAAAATGGGGAAGAAATTCATTGAAACTCTTTTAGAGTTTCCAACAGAGAAACATGTTAAGAAGGTTTGTAAACCTGGGCAAGGAGAAAATACCTGTTATTTTTTAGCCACGGGGGCTAATGGTTGGAGTTGTGAAAAATCAGGTGATTTAAGAAGGATTATAGAGGAAAGAGTTGATACTAATACAATGAATGCCCAGAGTGATAATTGTGATGGGTTACTTGGATTAATCTTTGAACATCAGAAAGACTTGGTAGGTAAAAAAGTAGAATATGAAGAGAGTATGCCTATTTATATATCCTCTGGTACATTTAAAAATATAGGAGTTAGAAGAGACACTCTCTTTATATCCTGGAATGATAATGGCGAAAAAAATACCAGTATCAACTTAAAAGACCTAAAGATTACAATAGAAGATCAAAGTATTATTTTTGAAATTTCAGGAGTAGGCAGTTTTGCTGGAAAAACAAAGATATTTCTTGATTAAAAAGAAAAAAAGCCAGAAGATACCCGTTGTCCTCTGGCTTTTACATTAAGACTTTCTAATTCTTTTCTAATTTTCCTCCAATCAATGGTTCTAAACGTGTCCTGTAGGGGGAGCTGCTATAGTAGAAGTCAAAAATATTTCTTTTTGTCTCAGCTATTGACAAATTTTGTCAGTATGCTATAATTCAAACATAGTTAAACTTACTTATGTAAACAACCCAAGCAAACCGGTCTCAGCTCGGGAACAAACAATGAGACTGGAGAGACGCTTCTAAAGCCCTGACTATACATAGCGTTCATGTGTCAGGGTCTTTCTTTTACAAATAAGTACTTATAGCCGTTGTCTCCAACCCCAAATTTTTATAAAATTTTTTAATATTCACCAATTTTTCTTCCATCATCGTCATATATTCTTTATTCTCCAGAGTCCTGATAATTTTTCTAATAATTGTTGAATGGGGGAGCTCGTAAAAAATCACCTTTTTATTGAGGCGGTTTTTTGGTAAAATAAAGATGAAAGGTCGTTAATAAAATTGGAGGTGAAAATTATGAGGTCTAAATTTAACTTTAAACTAACAACAATATTTTGGGTATTAGTGGGAGTTTTTGTGGTGATAGTAAGTGATATGCTGCTGATACCGACTCCGGCATTGAGGGTATATCTGCTTCCCCTTATGTTTATCTCTTGGGCCGCCTTCTTTGTATTGGGTCTGGCATTGATAGTTTTGATTAAGAAGAGAAAAGCAGAGGAACCGCAAGGATGGCTTAAAAAGTTTTTATTATTAACAGGAGCTTCTGCTGTAGGGTTTCCTGTTTTTGTTATCTTGCACAATCTTGTTTACGGTTTGTTTATTTACTTTTTTGGTCAGGATATTTGGGACAAAATTGGCTTAGGGGGGGACGAGCCTTTCTTTTTCTTTTTAGCAACTATTGTTTGTCCTTTGGGTTTTCTGGTTGGGGCTGTAGGTACTATAGTGCTATTTCTTAAGAAAAGAAAAAGGCAATAAGAAGATACTTTTAAAGGAAGCACCACGAGGTTCCTCCTTTTTTATTCTCCTAAACTCAAAATCGGAATCCTATAAAATTGCTTAATCTCTGCCAACTTTTCCTTCATCTCCGCCATATAATCCCTGTTTTCCAGAGTTATAATAAGCTTTGAACTGGGGAGCTAGGTTTTTTAGACATATTAAATAGAGTATTGTGCTCTATTTTTGTTTTATGTTATAATTTTACCATGATTAGCAAGTCAAAAGAAAAAAAATTTGTTTATCTTGGTCTTATCTTTGATGCTGAGAAGTGTTTAGTCGTATCAAAGATAAACAACTATAGATTAACCAAGACCATTCTTGTAAAAAAAGGGGAGACCTTAGACATAAGCATATCAAAATGGATTACCCAGTTAACAAAAAAAGCGGATTTTAAAATTATAGGTGCTGGTATATTAGGAGATAGTGAGAAACTCGCGGTATCATCGAGGCTGTGGCTAGAGCATGATATTGTCCCCATTAATCTAAAACGTAAATATAGAATTGATAAAGTAGAGGTACTAAGACTTCGGCTAGAAGCAAAACATTTATTTGATAAAAATGGAGTTCTGAAGGTTAATACAAAGCGCTCACAAGAGGTCACTGTACAAGATTTAGTCTCATTACAAGAGTATAGAAAAATAACATCGCAACAAAGATTTGATGCACTCGTAACGCTCGCAAAAGAATACAAAGAACTAGATGGCAGGCTTATATTTATAAGTGCCACCCCTCAAGGTGGTGGAGTCGCACTCATGCGTCATGCATTGATACGTCTTTATAGATTGTTTGATTGCAACGTACGTTGGTATACGTTATTAAACAAGAATACCAAATTTTTTAATATCACTAAGAAAAAATTTCATAATATTTTGCAATCGGTTGCACCTTCCGATTTAGTACTCACCGAAGAAGACATACAAGTTTACAAAAATGAAATTAAAAGAAATGTCAAATGGCTAAAATCAGCAATAAAAAATGCCAATGTAATTGTAATCGATGATCCTCAGACGTCGGGATTAATACCTTACATTAAAAAGATAAACCCAAAGTCAAAAATAATTTATCGTTCTCATATTCATCTTAATACGGACTTAATGTCTATAAAAAAAACACCACAAAATACTACGTGGAATTTTTTATGGAGCTTTATCAAACAATGTGATATTTTCGTGAGTCATCCCATAGAAGAGTTTGTTCCACATAATGTACCTAAACGAAAGGTTGTTTTTATGCCAGCGGTAACTGACCCTCTTGATGGACTTAATAAGAAGCTTTCGTCCATTCAAACGCGATACTATTTAAATATGTTTAATACAGTGCTCATACAGAATAAACAGAAACCGATAGACAGTAGTCGCCCATATATTGTTCAGATTGCCCGGTTCGATCCTTCTAAGGGAATAATTGATGTTATCGAGGCTTATCGTGCACTACGGCTACGTATGGAAAAAAGAGGTGTCGATAAAAAATTAATTCCTCAATTGGTTATTGCTGGGCATGGTGCGGTTGATGATCCAGAAGGTAATCCAATACTGGTAGAGACACTGAACATTATTAATATGTATCGATATCATTTGTATGCTAAAGATATCAAGATTGCACGGCTGTTCCATAGTGATCAGCTCCTTAATGTACTTTTACGCGAGAGCAATATTGCAATGCAACTTTCATATAAAGAAGGGTTTGAAGTAAAGGTGACTGAAGCGGTTTCTAAAGGAAAACCGGTTATCGCATATAACTCAGGGGGGATTCCTCTACAAATTCAACATGGGAGAAACGGTTATATCGTCGATCCAGGGGATACTGACAGAGTAGCGCATTATCTCTATAAGTTACTCACAGATCATGAATTGTACAAGCGTATGAGCAAGACATGTGTGCGGGAACTCAATAACGATTTCTTTACAATGGCAAATGCAACCAAGTTTCTTCAACTCGCAAACCATCTTTTACACAATAAGCGAACGTACATACAAAAGACCTTAGAGTAGTTTTTACAGATTTTACGAAAATCGATTTAGTGCTATAGTTTGGGATATAACCCTTTACTTATGCTAGTTCCAGTATTAACCTTATTTATTCTTTACGGAGTTGTAATTTTGGTATAATATATACATATGTATATAGAGGAGCAGAAAACATCCGAATTCGAACCCCGGAGCAAAAATTGACAATACTGTATTTTATGCTATTATCTTATTGTCAGGCAAGGAAAATGAGGATAGGTGATATTAAAAGAATAATAACTAAAATATAAATATATGGGAGATTTTAAAAGAGGGGGTGAAAAACGTTTTAGTGGACGAGGTGGATCTGGCAGGAATAGAGATCGTGGTCCAGTCACTATGTATCCAGCGGTTTGTGATAAATGTGGAAAACCCTGTGAGGTACCTTTTAAACCGACTAGTGGCAAGCCAGTGTATTGTAGTGCTTGTTTTGAAGGTAAAAAAGAAACTGGAAATAATAGAGGAGGAAGCAGATTCTCTCAAAAGAGCTATGGTAGCTACAATGCTCCCATTAAGTCAGATTTTAGAAGTGACACTAGTAAAGAGAATAACAATGAAATTAAGAAGCAGTTAGAAATATTGAATGGGAAAATGGATTTACTTATTAAGGCAGTAGAGGCTATAGCAATCGTCAAACCTTTAGTTGCCGAAGGAAAGATCAAGGAAGCAGTTTCAGTTGTTAAAGCTAAAAAATCAGTTAAAAAGGTTTCTAAATAAGAATAAAAAAAGTAAAGTTAATATGTGTTTTGTGTGAATCTCACTTTATGTCTAGTATTAAACAAAAACATCTCGAATATGAGATGTTTTTTGTTTATCAGAAAGAATGAAAATTTATTTATTTCTACTTACCTTAATTCTTTCGTTTTTAGTTAGGAACTGTTTTCTTAAGCGAATGTTATTTGGAGTAATTTCCAAATATTCATCTGCCCTCATGATTCCCATTCCGCTTTCCAAGGTTAGCTTTGTAGGGGGAGTTAAAGTGATTGCTTCATCAGATCCGGAGGCCCGCATATTTGATAACTGTTTTCCTTTTGTTGGGTTTACATTCAAATCATGTCCTTTTGCTGTATTTCCGATAACCATTCCTTCATATACTTCAGTGCCAGCTTTAATATATAATACTCCTCTATTTTGGAGATTGAAAAGTGAAAAGCCCAGAGCTTTTCCAGTTGCCATTGAGACCATTGAGCCTAGCTCATTTTTTTTGATATTGCCGACATAAGGTTTAAATCCAATTACCCGAGTATAGATGATTCCTTCATCTTTAGTGTCGACTATAAATTCATTTCGATATCCAAGCAATCCTCTAGTCGGAATCTCAAAGATAATTTTTACATTATTATGGTCAGGTACCATTTCAAGCATATTTCCACATCTTCGCGAAAGTTTTTTAATGACAACTCCAGACATTTCTTCTGGTACGATAATAGTAACTTCTTCAAATGGTTCCAGTTTTATATTTTTTTCTTCTTTAATAATTACATGAGGCTGAGATATCTGCATTTCATATCCTTCCCGACGTATATTTTCGAGTAGAATTGCAATATGCATTTCACCTCTGCCATAAATCTTGTGACGGTCAACAGCCGAAAAATCAACTTTCAAACCTACATTAACTTCCAGTTCTTTTTCTAATCTTTCCTTGAGTTGTCTATTGGCAACATCTTTTCCATCTCTTCCCGAAAAAGGGGAGTTGTTTACAAATAAATTCAAGGAAATTGTTGGTTCATCAATATTAATAGCTGGCAAAGCTTCTTGTTCTGCATTTATACAAATAGTTTCTCCAATAAATATATCTGGAAGACCAGCAACCATTACAATATCTCCCGCATTAGCTTTTTCTATCTCTTTTCTTTTTAATCCTTCAAAAGTAAATAGTTTTGTAATTTTACCTTCCCGAGGTTTTCCTTCAGTATCTTTAATAATTACTTTAGAATTATTCTTTATCTCTCCTTGATATATTCTTCCAATAGCCAGCCGTCCTAAGAAGTTATCATAAGCAAGATTAAAGGGCTGGATGAGCAAGGATTTATTTTTTGCTTCTTCGGTTGAAGAAACTGGTACTTCTTTCAAAATTGTGTCTAAAAGGGGAGTCAAGTCCTTAGAGTCATAATCCAAATTTATTTTAGCAATACCTTCTCGGGCGATTGTATAAATTGTAGTAAAATCAAGTTGTTCATCATTGGCTCCTAAATTAAGAAAAAGCTCATAAACCATTTCTTGTACAATATCAGGTCTGGCAGCAGGCTTATCTATTTTATTCAAGACCACAATTGGTTTTAGTCCTAAGGCCAGTGATTTTCTCAAAACAAATTTTGTTTGCGGCATGGGACCTTCTTGAGCATCAACTACTAAAAGTACAGAATCTATAGAACGCAAAACACGCTCAACTTCTGAACCAAAGTCAGTGTGCCCGGGGGTATCAACAATGTTTATTTTTGTATTCTTGTAATAAACAGAGGTATTTTTTGAATAAATTGTTATGCCTCTTTCTTGCTCAAGCGTGTTACTATCCATACTTTCTCCCTTTTCTGACATCCCAGTTTGTTGCATCAAGGCATCAGTAAGAGTTGTTTTCCCATGATCAACGTGAGCAATGATGGCAATATTTCTTATCTCCATGAAAATTAAAACCGCTTTTCATAAAGCGGTAAAATAACTTTATATTAGGTTAACCTTATCTCTTTTATAAGGCATTTTTTTAAAAAAGTCAATTTTATAAAGAATTGATAAGAAGACTTTTAACTAAAATTGATTATTTCTCTTTTATATTGTATAGTTTTAGATAAGAAGTCAAATTAAATTATATTAATAAAATACCTATATGGCCAAAAGAATTACAGGAGTCGGGAAGCACAAAAGAACGCATTCTCGTAAAACCAAAAAGCGATTGGAAACAAAACGACTTATGCTCGAAGCTAAAGCAAGCAAAAGAAAGCATAAATAAAATTTATAACAAATATTAGCCAATAAGAAATCGCCTTTGAGGCGGTTTTTTAGTAATATGAAGTATGGAATTAATAAAATAAAAAATATATACTTTAACAGAGATATGTATTCTATTATAAAAAATAAATTTCAAAAATCAGAATATTTTCTTTTGCAAAAAAACAAGATTACGGAAAAACCAGTTCGGCAAAATAAATTTGATAAGAGTTATTACTTTGGAAGTGTTTATTCAAATTATGATGAATTTCTGGATTGGGGAAAAATAACCAAAGATCTGATTAAACGTTTTAAATTCAATTCTTTTCTGGATATTGGTTGTGGTTGTGGCAATCTTGTTAAAGAAATTAAAAAGCAAAAACAGAAAAGTACTGATATTTACGGCATTGATATGAGCGATTTTGCGGTTAAAAGGGCGAATGTATCTTTTGTTATTCTGGCTGATTGTCGAAGTTTGCCATTTGAGGATAGGTGTTTTGATATGGTTCATATTTTAGGAACTTTTTCTTATCTTTCAACGTTCAAAGAAATAAAACAATCTATTAAAGAAGCTTACCGAGTTTCTAAAAAAATAATTCTTTTTGATGATGTTTATATTGAGCCTAACAAGAAAAGCGATGATTACGACCCCTATCGCAAACAAGTTTTTTCTTTAGAAGAGTGGCTATCTTTGTGGAAGGAAATTTTAGAGAAAAATGATATTATAGAAACACTCAAAGACGAGATAATTATAAAAAAATATGCCCCATAAATTTCTATTCATTTCTAAAGACGCGTTGATTAGTGATATTGCTTGGCAGATTATTAAAGAAGGACACGAAGCCAAGTATTTTATTGAAAATAAAGAAGAAGATGATATTGCTGATGGTTTTGTTCCCAAAACTAAGGATTGGCGAGCATGTTTGGATTGGGCAGATGTGATAGTTTTTGATGATGTTTTAGGACAAGGAAAGATAGCTGAGGAGTTGAGAAAAAAAGGTAAGAAAGTAATCGGAGGAACAGCTTACACTGATATGTTGGAAGATGACCGTTCTTTCGGGCAAAGGGAACTTAAAAAACATGGAGTGAAAATTATACCTTTTTGGGAATTTTCAGATTTTGACGAGGCCATTATATTTGTTAAAGAACATCCGGATGAATATGTTATTAAGCCGAGCGGAGAAGCTCAGAACATAAAGCGGCTTCTTTTTGTAGGACAGGAGAAAGACGGGAACGATGTCATTCGAGTGCTCGAATCTTATAAAAAAGTTTGGTCTAAAGAAGTAAAGATATTTCAATTGCAAAAAATGGTAAGAGGCGTTGAAATAGCAGTAGGTGCGTTTTTCAATGGTAAAGATTTTATTTATCCGATTAACATTAATTTTGAGCACAAAAAGCTTTTTCCTGGAAATTTTGGCCCAGCCACGGGAGAGATGGGGACAAGCATGTTCTGGAGTCAATCAAACCTTTTATTCTCTTCAACTTTAGAAAAGCTAAAAGACACCTTGGTCCGTGAAAATTATATTGGCTACATAGACTTAAATTGTATTGTTAATGGTCATGGTATTTATCCGCTTGAATTTACTAATCGTTTCGGTTATCCAACAATTAGTATCCAGCAGGAAGGGATGATTACACCTATTGGAGAATTTTTTTATCATTTAGCAAATGGTAATGATATAGATTTAAAATGTAAAAAGGGATTTCAGATTGGTGTTCGGGTTGTTGTCCCTCCATATCCTTTCAAAGATAAAATGACTTTTGATTCTTTTTCCAAGGGCGCGATCATAGCTTTTAGGGGTGGCCAGGGCGATAATGGAATTCACATTGAAGATGTAAAATTGGTGAATGATCAGTGGGTTATTACTGGTTCGTCGGGGGTGGCTTTAATTGTAGTTGGCATAGGATTAACAATGAGGGAAGCCCAAAAACAAGTCTATTCTCGAATTAAGAATATTCTTATTCCTAACATGTATTACCGGGATGACATTGGAGATCGCTGGTACGAGGAATTTGATAAATTGCACAGTTGGGGGTATATAAGATAAATTTAAAATCGGTCAAAGAATCAATAAAGCGCGTATTTACTTTAGTTTAAACTGAATAGTGATGAGAGAAAAAAACATCTCAAGCATGAGGTGTTTTTTGTTTAATACGAAAAAATAAAAATTCCTATTTATTCCTAGTAGCCTTAACTTTTTCATTTTTAGTTAGGAATTGTTTTATTAAACGAATATTATTTGGAGTAATTTCCAATATTTAGTGGATGTTTTTTAATTTCTCTTTGCTCTTGACAACGATGTTAGAATTATATAACATTAAGAAAGTCACTTTATTAAAAATAAATAAAAATATGACATTAAAACAATTCAAAATAGTTAAAATAATAACCGTGATAGCTTTGGCTATTATTGTTAGTCAGTCAATGGTAAACAAAAATTATATAATTCCTCTAATGGCGCTTGCTTTTTCAGTTATTGTTTTATATTTCATTCGTCAAAGAGTAAAAGAAATTATGGCCGATGAAAGAGATTATGAAATAGGTGGCAAAGCAGCTCGAATGGCTATGCAGATATTTAGTTGGGTTGCTGTAGTTATCATGTTTATTTTTTACTCTCTAGGACATATAAACCCTATTTATGAATCTATCGCCCTGACGCTTTCGTATGCAGTGTGTTTCTTATTATTATCTTATAGCTTAATTTTTAAGTATTATTACAAAAAGTAATATGAAAAACCGAATAAAAAAATATCGGCAGAAGATAGGGATAACGCAAGAAAAATTAGCTACTTTATCTGGGGTGAGGAGGGAAACAATAGTCTTCTTAGAACAAGGAAAATATAATCCTTCTCTTAACCTTGCTTATAAAATCGCCAGAGTGTTGAAAACAAAAATTGATAAATTATTTATTTTCAATGATTAATGAAATAAAAGATATACTTTTATTGTAGTAATAAAATGAAGCAAAAAAATATTCAGCAATCAGATGAAGAAATTGTCGCTTTAATTCAGGCAGGCGATATTGATTTTTTCGAAACTTTAATCCATCGCTACGAAAAAAAGATGAAACGTTATGCTAGGAAATTTACCTCTGACGATGAAGAAATAAAAGATATTATTCAGGGAATTTTTATAAAATCTTATGTGAATATTCAAAGTTTCGATCCAAAAAGAAAATTTTCTTCTTGGCTCTACCGAATTGCTCACAACGAACTAGTTAACGCTCTTAAAAAGAAAAAGAGAAATATTTTACCTCTGTTTGAGTTAGATACTTTTCTTCCTCATAGTCTTCAAGACAATTCTCTCAGCCAGAATATAGATCGCCAAGACATACGGAAGATGATTGATAAATGTCTTGATCAATTAAAGTTAAAATACCGTGAGCCGATTATTCTTTATTATTTAGAGGATTTATCTTACAAAGAAATTGCTGAGATAATGAGAATTCCAATTTCTACTGTTGGAATAAGAATAAAAAGAGCCAAAGAAATAATGAAATCTATTTTTAAAAAATTAAGATATACCTTATGAACAATCAAGAAGAAAAGAATTCTATTGTTGATAAAATACTCAACAAGATAAAAAACGAAAAAGTTAAAATGAAACCCAAGATATATTTTATCCTGAGAACAGTTTTACTGGTAGGGGGGAGTTTAGTTTTGATTTTTCTTATTATTTCTCTTGTTAGTTTTATTGTTTTTTCTTTACGAACAAGCGGAGCATTGTTTTTACCAAAATTTGGTTCTCCCGGTATAAAAATTTTCTTTATGTCTTTACCCTGGCTTTTAATTTTAATAGCTATAATATTGACTGTATTATTAGAAATATTTTCCAAAAAATTTACTTTTGTTTACCGTCAACCAATTTTTTATTCTTTATTAATTATTATAATAATTACATTTATAGGGAGTTTTTTGATAAACAAAACATCATTGCATCCAAATTTATTTTGGAAAGCCCAAGAAAGACATTTGCCAGGAATAGAAATGGTTTATCGTGATTTTGGAGTTCCGCGAATTAAAGATGTGTATTATGGGATTATCTCAGGAATAACTGATAATGGTTTTAATATAGAAACACCTCGAGGAGAAGTATTTAATATAATTATCAATTCCGAAACTCGTCTCGCTTTAGAGGTAAATATTGAGGAAGGTGATGCGGTAGTGATTTTAGGGAAACAAAGCAATAGCAATATACAGGCTTTTGATATACATAAAGTCAAAAAAGACTTTAATCTTTTCCGACCACAACAAATTCACGACCATAGGCCTCTCCTAAAATAAAATGAAAGAAAAAATAAACGAAATTGTAGTAATAAACAGAAAGGTCAAATATTAATATAAATGAGATAAGCAATAAGAAAATATGAAGAAAATTTTAATCTATACATTAGTTACAATTGCTGTTTTCGGTCTTTGTGGTATAGCGACTATTAGTATCCAAGCGAAAGGTATTAATAGAAATTATCCAAATATTATCCAAGATCTTGCTGAGCGGTTTAATCTTAATGTTGATGAAGTAAAAGAATTTTTTGATCAGAATCAAACAGAAAGAATACAAGAAAGATTAGCAGAAACCGGGCTTACCGAAGAACAGATAGAATCTTTACGGGCCAAACAAAAAGAATTACGAGAAGAACGTGGATTGTTAGAGAGTCTTTCTCCTGAGGAGAAGATGGCTAAGAGACAGGAGAGAAAAGAAGAGATGGAATCTTGGGCGAAAGAGAATGGAATTGATTTCAGTTTTTTAGGAAGATTCAACAATAGAGCTGATAAAGGTTTTAGACGTTTGAGACAGGACACAAATTAAAGATAGAAAATTTGAGGTTCTCCGTTTCCAAATATCTCAATGGAACGGAGACTTCATATTTTTTAAACGAATTTAGCCAAAAATAATATTTCAAATCTTCAAATAGTATATGTTAATTAAATTATTTAAACAAATATTTCAAAAAAAACTAATAGTGGGGATAGGTCTGGTATTAATTATTACAGCCAGTTATTTCATTTATCAAGGTTTAACCAAAGACCAAACTACAGTACAGTACGTTACAACAGCAGTAGAAAGAAGCACGCTTATTACTTCAGTCGAGGGTAGTGGTCAGGTGTCGGTTTCGGACCAAGTGGATATTAAACCAAAGGTTTCCAATGATGTGGTCTATGTTGCCGTAATAAAGGGGCAAGAAGTGAAAACCGGCACGTTGCTTTTACAAATGAATGCTGATGATGCTCAAAAAGCAGTAAGAGATGCTCAAACATCTCTGGAAACTGCTAACTTAGAATTGGATAAATTACTCGAACCAGTTGATAAACTTGATTTACTTAAAGCCGAAAACAATTTAGCCAAAGCCAAAGAATCGAAACAAAAAGCCGAAGATAATATTATAGAAGGATACGAAGACGCATTTAATACAATGACAAATGCTTTTTTAGATTTACCAACGCTTATTACGGGCATAAGAGATGTTTTGTATAGTTATAAAATAGCAGAAAGCGAGACCATGATTAGCAATTATCAATGGAACACATCAGTGCTTATAAATTCTGTTGATTATGATAACCGATATAAATTAGAAAAATTTATTGATAGCTCTAAATCTGCTTATAAAATAGCCAGAGCAAAGTATGACGATAATTTTGAAAATTATAAAAACGCCAGTCGTTATTCTGACAAAGAAACCATAGAAATTTTATTAGAAGAAACATTAGAAACTGTTAGGGCTATGGCCGAAGTGGTAAAGAATGAAACAAATATGTTAGATTATTGGGTTGACTATCGTTCTGGGCGTGACTTATCTATCTATCCTAAAGTAACCGAATATCAGTCAGATATAAAATCTTATACCTCAAAAACTAACAGTCATCTCACAAATCTTTTAAACATCCAAAGATCACTCCAAGATGATAAAGAATCTGTCTTAGATGCTGAACGTTCAATTGAAGAATTGGAGTTGTCGTTTACCGACCTTAAAGCGGGTGCTGACGAGTTGGATATTAGAGCAAAAAAAATTACAGTTCAGCAAAAAGAAGATGCTTTATTAAACGCTCAGCAAGATTTAGCAAATTATTATATCCGAGCACCTTTTGATGGTATTATCGCTGAAATAAATGTTAAAAAAGGAGAATCGATTTCATCGGCCAATGTTGTGGCCACCCTTATTACTAAACAGCAATTAGCGGAGATTACTCTTAATGAAGTTGATATCGCCCAGGTTGAAGTAGGGCAAAAGGCAACTATTACTTTTGATGCTGTTGACGATTTAACTATCACGGGAGAAGTGATCGAAGTTGATACTCTTGGTCAAGTTAACCAGGGGGTAGTAACCTATGATGCTAAAATTGTCTTTAGCACTCAGGATGAAAGAGTGAGACCGGGTATGAGTATTTCGGTCGCAATCATTACTAATTTTAAACAGAATATTCTTATAGTACCAAATGCTGCTATAAAATATCAGGGGGATATTCAATATGTGGAAATTTTATCGGATGACAATACTATTATTTATCAACAGATTGAAATTGGGATTTCCAACGATACACACACGGAGATTATCAACGGAGTTGAAGAAGGTAAAAAAGTTATCAGTAGCCAGACAACAGATTCTTCAATTTCAAATAATAGTGGGGGACTTGGAGGATCGGGCAAGGGAATGGATATGATGAAAATGATGCGCTAAAAAATTATTCTTCGTAGTATAATTTTAAAATATTTTACAGACGACAATAAAAATTCTCTTATAAACTATGATTAAAGTTCAGAACATTATTAAAACATATAAAACGGGAAATCTAGAAACTAAAGCTTTGAGAGGTGTTTCTTTTAAAATTGATGATGGCGAATTTGTGGCGATTATAGGTCCTTCGGGTTCTGGCAAATCAACTTTAATGCATATTTTAGGTTGTTTAGATATTCCAACCAGTGGCCAATATTTTTTTGAAGACAAGGATGTTTCTAGTCTTTCCGACGATAGGTTAGCCGATATCCGTAAAAATAAAATTGGATTTGTTTTTCAGTCATTTAATTTATTACCCCGTATGTCTGTTTTGCGTAATGTTGTTTTGCCTCTTGTTTATATGGGGGTTCAAAGAGATGAACGAGAGAAACAAGCCAAAATCGCTCTTCAAAATGCTGGGTTGGATGAATCTCGTTTTCATCATCTTTCCAATCAACTTTCGGGAGGTGAAATACAAAGAGTAGCTATTGCTCGGGCCTTAGTCAATAACCCGTCTTTGATTTTGGCTGATGAGCCAACTGGCAATCTTGATAGTAAAACAGGCGAAATTGTTTTAGAAACTTTTCAAAATTTAAATAGACAAGGTCGAACAATCATTTTAATTACTCACGAAAAATATATTGCTGAGCATGCCAAACGGGTAATTTCCTTCAAAGATGGAGAAATTATTGAAGATATCGCCAGCATTCAGTCTAAAATAATCGGACAAATTAAAGAGTAAAAGCAAATTATGTTCATTATAGATTTATTTGAAGAAACTTTTTTTGCTATTTCTGCTAACAAAGCCAGATCTTTTCTGACGATTTTAGGAATTGTTATTGGCGTAGCTTCAGTTGTATCTATGATTTCAATTGGTCAAGGAGCGGGGGCTTCTATTGAAGAGAGTATTCAGTCTATTGGGTCAAACTTATTGATGGTTTATCCTGGAGCTCAGCAGGGACCGGGGACACAGATAAGTGCGGGTCGTGGTTCAGCTCAGTCTCTGACAAAAGATGATGCTGAGGCTATTGAAAATGAAATTACTTTTATTGAGGCCGTTGCGCCAGAAATTTCAAAGAGATATCAGATTACAGCCAAAGGTACGAATACCAATACTTCTGTTTTAGGTACGGTTCTTTCGTATCCCAAGGTAAAAAACCTTGATATAAATATGGGCACATTTTTTTCCGAACAGGATATAAGAAATGCATCAAAAGTAGCAGTTTTAGGACCTACAACACGTGACGATTTGTTCGGCGAAGAAATAAATCCCGTAGGACAAAAAATAAAAATTGATAATATCAGTTTTACAGTTATAGGTGTTACCAAAGCTAAAGGTGGCACAGGATTTAATAGTCAGGATGATATAATTTATATTCCTATTTCTACTGCCCAGCGTTTTTTGTCTGGCAATGACTATGTGAGCACAATTAATATTCAAGTTGAAGAAGAGGAGTATATGTCGGCTGTAGAGGAAGAGATTACCACTCTTTTGTTGATTCGTCATAATATTTCAAATTCCGACGAAGCGGATTTTTCTATTATGAATCAAGCTGATATTTTAGAAGCTATGTCTTCTGTCTCTGGAATTCTTACTTTATTGCTTGGAGCAATTGCTGGCATTTCTCTTATTGTGGGAGGTATTGGTATTATGAATATGATGCTAACTACAGTTACCGAAAGGACTCGGGAAATCGGTCTGAGAAAAGCTATTGGAGCCAAGAGTAAAGATATTACTTTACAATTTCTTTCCGAAGCAACCGCTCTTACTTTCATTGGCGGAACAATTGGTATTATTTTTGGCTGGGTTACTTCAATTGCTATCACTCAATTCAGTGATATTACTACAAGTGTTTCGCTTTGGTCTATATTTTTGGCTTTCGGAGTCTCGGCTTTTATAGGAATCATTTTTGGTTATTACCCTGCCAAACGTGCAGCTTCTCTTAATCCAATAGAAGCATTAAGATATGAATAAGAAAATAATTTGGTTAAGCGACTTAACAGAATAAAATAACAAATATTAATATGAAAAAAACATTATCGATTATTATTGCCATAATTATTGTAGGAAGTGGAAGTTTTTATGGAGGAATAAAATATCAGCAGAATAAAAGTTCTCTAGGAGATTCTTCTCGTCAAAATTTTCAAAACCTATCTGCAGAACAACGTCAACAGACTCTTCAGGGGAATATTGTAAATAGTTTTGGGGAAGGAGGAGATAGAATGTCTGGTCAAAATTTTCTTACGGGTGAGGTTATTGCTAAAGATGAAGAGAGTCTAACTCTAAAAATACCAGAGGGTGGCTCAAAGATTATTTTTCTTTCAGATTCTACCCAAATATCAAAGACAACCTATGGGTCGATAAGTGATATTGAAATTGCCAAACAAATAATAATTACCGGTGAACAAAATTCTGACGGAATTTATACTGCAAAAACAATTCAGCTTACTTCTATGGAAAAGATAGATCCTGTTAAAAATGAATAAATAGCAAGGAAGGTATATTATTGAGAAACCAAAATAGAGATATATCAAAACATTTATCTGGGCTTGCAAAATAGTCTTGACCTATGGAGTTTTAAAGTTATTTCTGTTTGGATTAGTGTTAACGATATTAACCAGTTGAAGAAGCTGGACTGATTAAACAGGTTTTAACATTGTCTGTTTCTCAGAGCAAAGAAAAAGTAAAAGTGTCTTTCCAAAAATACATTTTTTTTATATGATTAATATATGAAATATGATGTTGCTGTAATTGGAGGTGGTCCTGCTGGAATGATTGCAGCAGGAAGAGCAGGAGAACTTGGTTCTCATGTTGTTTTGATTGAGAAAAACAAAACCTTAGGAACCAAACTTTTAATTGCCGGAAAAGGGAGATGCAACATTACAAATAAAGTAGATGGGTTAAAAGAAATAATAAATAGATTTGGTAAAAATGGAAAATTTCTTTTTTCACCATTTTCTAAATTTGGGGTAAATGAAGTAATAAATTTCTTTGAAAACAATGGCTTGAAAACAAAAGTTGAAAGAGGAGGCAGAGTATTCCCGGTAAGTGATAAATCGCAAGATGTACTTGATGTGCTTATCAATTATTTGGAAAAAACTGATGTTGATATAAGAACAAATTCAAAAGTAAGGAAAATTATAAAAAAAGGGGATAGAATTGAAAAGATTATATTGGCAAACAATAAAGAGATTATGGCAGATAATTTCATAATCTGTACTGGAGGAAAGTCTTATCCAAAAACTGGCTCTACTGGTGATGGGTATAGATGGGTTGAGAAACTTGGGCATACAATTACAAATCTTTCGCCATCGCTCGTGCCTATTATTGTTGAGGAGAAATATATAAGAGAGCTGGAAGGATTAAGCTTAAAGAATGTTGAGATTAGTATATTTAAGGGTGGAAAAAAAATTAATTCAAGATTTGGCGAAGCAATATTTACAGCCAAGGGGATGAGTGGGCCAATAATTCTTGATATGAGCAAAGAAATTGGCAAGGAATTGCCTGGCAATCTTAGAATGCAAATTGATTTTAAGCCAGCATTAGACTTTGTAAAACTTGATAAAAGAATCCAAAGAGATTTTCAAAAAAATCCTAATAAATTATTTAGAAACAGCCTTGACGAATTATTACCTCAGAAACTCATTCCTATTATTATAAAATTATCTAAAATTGACCCTAGCAAAAAAGCTAATTCTATTACTAAGGAAGAGAGAAGAAAATTACTACATCTTTTAAAAGAATTTACTTTAGAGATAAAAGAATTAGAGGGATTTAAAAAAGCAATTATTACGACGGGTGGAATTAATCTAAACGAAGTTGACCAAAAGACAATGAAATCAAAATTGATTGATAATTTGTATTTTGCAGGAGAAATCCTTAATCTGGATGGACCGAGTGGCGGATATAATTTACAAGTTTGTTGGACTACAGGATATATTGCTGGAGAGAATGCTGGGCAAGTAAATTCAAAATAGCAGATAGAATAAAAATTGCCTCAGGATTTTTATTATGGTAGAATTTGGAAAGGTCAAAATATTAATAATTAATAAAAAATATGGTAGATATAATTTATATAATTTTAGGAATAATTGTTTTTATAGTTTTAAGTTCGATTAGACAAATAAATCAGTATGAAAATGGAGTTAGATTTAAATTGGGAAAGTATGATGGGCTGATGAAACCGGGGTGGAGATTGGTTTGGCCGATTTTCTTCTTTTATAAAAAAGTAGATCTAAGAGTAAAAGCAGTAGACGTACCAAATCAAGAGGCGATTACTAAAGATAATATTTCGGTTAGCGTTAATGCAGTTATTTATTATAAAGTCCGGGAAGCGGATAAAGTAGTTTTAGAAGTAGAAGATTTTTACTATGCTATTTCCCAGCTGGCCCAAACAACCATGCGAAATGCTGTCGGTCAAGTAGATTTAGATGAACTTCTTTCTGCCAGAGACAGGGTTTCAGAAAATATAAGAATCATTATTGACAAAGCTAGCGATCCTTGGGGGATTAAAGTCGATAATGTAGAATTAAAAGATATAACCTTGCCAGAAGAAATGAAAAGAGTTATTGGTAAGCAGGCCGAAGCCGAAAGAGAAAAAAGAGCCATAATTATTAAAGCCGAGGGAGAAGTAATTGCTTCTGAAAATCTGGCCAAAGCTGCTCGAACATTATCAGGGGCCACAGGAGCACTTCATCTCAGAACTCTTCAATCAATTAATGATATCAGCTCTGATAAATCAAATACCATTGTCTTTGCGGTTCCTCTGGAAATTTTAAGAGCTGTTGAGGGAATTGGAAAAAAATTTCTAGGAGAAAATACAGCAGAAGAGAAACAAAAAGATAAATAACATCAGATTTAAATAAATAAAAACATAGATTTAAAGACATTAGTATTGACGGATTTTTATTTATATGCTAATGTCTTTTCTAGGTAGTTACCTAATAAAAATGTAGTCGAGTTTTTAGGGTGCTAGTTTCAAGGGAAACCTTGAATTAATTAATTAATTTTACTTTGATCATGGAAGGAACAATTAAAAAACTTACAGATAAGGGTTTTGGATTTATTTCCATTGAAGGTGAAGAAAAAGATTTATTTTTTCACAGCAATGAACTTAAAGATGTAGGTTATGATGAGTTAAAGGAAGGTGATAAAGTATCTTTTGAGAAAAGTGATTCTCCAAAGGGACCAAACGCCACAAACGTAACTCGTATATAAAAATCTATTTTTCGAAATAGGTTAAAGAAAAATCAAGCCCCTCTGGGCTTGGTTTTTTATTGGGAGAAAATTGACATTTTAATTCAAGGTGATAAAATAAATATCACAATTAAATAACTTATCAAGAGTGCAGGGGAGGGATATGGCCTAATGATCCTGCCGGTAACCCTTTAAGCTGACTGCTTAGAGAAGGTGCCAAGTCCAACCTCAATTGAGGGAAGATAAGAGTCGATGAAATCTATTAAATTAGTTTTTGAAAATCTTTCTTCTTTGGAGAAAGAATTTTTATTTTTAATTAACTTATTATCAATATACTTATGTTTAATAATGCAAAAGTTTATACTGTGGAAAGCGTAACATCTGGACATCCGGATAAAATGTGTGATCAGATTTCAGATGCTATTTTAGATAAGTGTTTGGCTCAAGACCCAAAATCAAGAGTAGCCATAGAAAGTTTTGGAGGACATAATCTTTTATTAATTGGAGGAGAAGTAACTACAAGGGCCAATGTTGATTTTAAGAAAATTGCCGAAGATGTTTATAGAAAAATTGGGTACCAAGATAATTTAAAAATTATAACCAATGTTACATCTCAATCGCCTGATATTGCTCAGGGCGTAGATACAGGAGGAGCAGGAGACCAAGGAATAATGTATGGCTATGCTACTAATGAAACAAAAGAGTTTTTGCCAAGGGGAGTCGTTTTAGCTCATAAATTAACCAAAGGATTAGAAATATTAAGGAAAAATAATCAAATTCCATGGCTTCAGCCAGATGGGAAATCTCAAGTGACTATGCAAAACGGAAAAATTAGATCAATTTTAATCAGTTGTCAACACAATGAAAATGTTTCTTCAGAAGAAATTCGGGAAACAATTATTGAAAAATTAATAAAACCTATTGTGGGAGATATTAATAATATTGAAATTTTAGTAAATCCCACAGGCAAGTTTGTGAGGGGAGGATTTTCAGCAGATACGGGTTTAACTGGGCGTAAAATAATGGTTGATACTTATGGGGGATTAATACCTCATGGGGGAGGATGCTTTTCGGGAAAAGATCCTAGTAAGGTTGATCGATCAGCTGCTTATATGGCTCGTTTTGCGGCTAAAAATATTGTGGCGAATAATTTGGCCCAAGAGTGTTTGGTTTCAGTCTCTTATGCTATAGGCAGAGTAGAACCATTAATGGTTGAGACAATTAATGAAAAAGGAGAAGATTTAAGTAATATTGTTAAAGATAAATTTGATTTTAGACCCAGAGCTATTATTGAAAGATTAGACTTACTCCGGCCTATTTATAGTCGAACTGCTAGTTATGGGCATTTTGGAAAAACAGATTTACCCTGGGAAAAAATAATAGAGATATAAAGACAAAAGAAAAAAAGGAACGAAGTTTCGCTCCTCTTTTTTTGTAAAAAATTGTTTGGCTTGGTTAAATAATATTAGTATAAAATTGAATCAAAAAAATCAGATAAAACCTTATTTTGATTATATGCTAAATTATCAGGTATGTTTTTTTGTTTAAACCATTGGTAATTAGAGCACTCCTGCTTGTTTAATTTTATTAAACCATCAATTGAACCTGTATAATAACTTGCGACGACAATTTTATTGTCGCTTTTCATTGTATAAGATTGAAAGAAATGATATTTTTTGATTAAAGAGTTTAATTCTTCTTTAATTTCTCTTATCAGGCATTGTTCTAGGGTTTCATTATTTTCTTTTGTCCCACCTGGCAGAGACCAAAGGTTTGGATCTTCTTGGATAGATGCTCTTTTAATTAACAGAACCCTTTTTTTATCATCTGTTATTATAAAATTTGCAGTTTTGATTGTTTCCATAATAAAAAGGGTAAAACAAATATTAATTTATTTTACCCTTATTTAGTTGTATAAGCAATTTTTTACAATGTTTGCCAATTCTTATAATATATTTTAGATTTTTCCTTAAAAATATGAAAATTTAGGAGACTTGATTTTTGACAGATGTTTTAGAATAAGATAAAATCAAGATAGACTTAGCGAAAATAAAATAAAAAATATGAATAAAATTATAGCAGCAATAATCATTATAGTAATTGTTTTTGGAGCATATTATTTAATGAGTCAATCAATATTAGCGCCGGAAGACGAAGAAGTTTCGCAAGATGATGGAGAGGATAAGGTAAATGAGAGTCAAGAATGTATTGATGATAGTTATTGTGTTGTGTTTGGTGAAACAGGAGATTGTAATTGTGGTTGCTACCATAAAGATAATCTTCCGTCAGAAACTGGGGGAGAATGTTTTTGTGCGACCCCAGATTCTTGTAAATGTGTAGATGGTAAATGTGAAGGAGTTTTTAAAGATAGTCCAGAAGACATAAATAATTTTGATGAATGTATAAAAGCAGGGTATCCTGCCCTTGAATCTTACCCTCGCCAATGTAAGACAGAGGATAATCAAACATTTACAGAAGAAAATTGTGTTGATCAGGAAACCAAAAGCATATTAACTTTAGCTGATGCTAGGCAGATTGCCATAGAAAGTGAATGTGGCGATACCTTAAAAGACACTTATGTCTGTAATGAAAATACAGGAACATATTGGATAGATTTGGATATTGAAAAATCAGGGTGTAATCCAGCTTGTGTAGTTAATATTATAACTAGAGAAGCAGTTATAAATTGGAGATGTACTGGATTAATACAATAAAAATATGAAAAAACAATCTTTAGTTAGAACAATTTATCTTTATATTTTTGCTTTACTGGGGTTAGTTCTCTTGATTATTGGGGGAGTCAATTTTGTTAATATGGGATTGAAGGCATTTATTTTTACTCAAGCTGAAGAAGAGGAAAGAATTCTTTATAAACAAATGTCCGCTCCTTTTTCTGTTTCTAGGGTTGAAGAGTTTGAGAAAGAAATAGATGCCGGAGAAGAGGTGACCCTTTCAGAAACAGAAAGAACAGATATTAAAAACTGGTTAGCTGATTACAATGATTGGGAGGAGAGCATATCCAAGATTGACCCCATCACTGTTAGAAGACATCGTGATGCATCATTAAATCTATCTCTTATTTTGATTGGTTTACCATTGTATCTTTATCATTGGCGAATTATTAAGAGAGAGACTAGAGACAAAGAAGAAGATAAATAACATTAAAGGTCGGAAAGTGAAAAAATTAAAAGATTAATACATGAAAAAAATAATTAATATATTTTTAGTTTTATTTCTTTTTGCTGGTTTAACTATTTTTTCTTTAGTTGTCGCTGAAAATCCAGGAGCAGGGGACCAAGGTCAAGATGATCCGGGTGCACAAGATCAACAGGCAGGGCAAGGACAGGACGAAGAACAAGGAAATGGACAGCAAAGTGAAGGACAGGACGAAGAACAAGGAAATGGAAATGGAGAAGGAGAGGGAGAGGGAGAACAAGTACAACAGCAACAACAAGAACAAGAGCAAGAACAGGCACAAGTACAAGAACAAAATGAAGAGGGATTAGGCAATCTTCAAGGTGGACAACAACTAAGAATCAGAACATTTACCGAGTTGAAATCAATGATACAGGAAAAACGAGGAGAGATGATTGAGGAGATTAAATCGATGAAAGGTAATTTGCAAAAAGCTTATGAAAATCAGAATGAAGTGAGAACAGCAGTACAGGCGCTTCTCGCTGTAGAGGGCTCAGTTGGTAGTGTTGGTCAAAGTATTTCTAAAGTTGCCAAAGAATTTAATAATTCTGTCCAGCAGACTATAAGGGCAGAAGAAACAATTAGAAATAGAAACAGAATTGTAAGATTTTTTGCTGGTGGTGATCAAGAGACAGCAGAAGAATTGCAAAATTTGGTTGACCAAAACCGTATCAGACTTCAACAACTTAAAGAATTGAAAAATCAAGCTGATTGTGAAGAAGAAGTTAGGACATTGATGCAAGAACAAATTCAGAGCATGGAACAAGGACAAACTAAATTACAAGAAATGATCCAAAATGAAAGAGATGCCCGAGGTATTTGGGGCTGGTTTAAAGGATTATTTGGAAAATAAATTTTATAACTTTATATAAATTTCCCCGAGGGTAATACCCTCGGGTTTTTATTTGATTGATAATAAAGTAATTTTTTGATAAAATTGAGTAATAAAAAAATATGAAAAAAACTAAAAGAAAAAGAATACTAACCGGAGATAGACCAACAGGCCCTTTGCATTTAGGGCATTTTGTTGGTTCTTTACAATCACGAGTGAAACTTCAGGATTCTTGTGACCAGTTTGTTATGCTGGCGGATACCCAAGCATTGACTGATAACGCTGAAAATCCGGAGAAGGTTAGAAAAAGTATATTACAAGTAGCCATGGATTATCTTTCTGTTGGCATAGATCCCCAAAAGACAACGATTCTTATTCAATCAGCAATCCCAGAGTTGGCCGAATTAAATTTATATTTTCTTAATCTTGTTACTTTAGCTAGATTACAAAGAAACCCCACCATAAAAGATGAAATGAAACAGAAAGGATATGGAGCAAATGTTCCGGTAGGGTTTTTAACTTATCCTATAAGCCAGGCCGCTGATATTACTATTTTTAAAGCTGATCTTGTGCCGGTGGGTGATGACCAGCTTCCAATTCTAGAACAAGTTAATGAAATTGTTCGAAAATTTAATAGAACATATGGAAAAGGTAAAAAAATCTTAGTGGAATGCCAAGGGTTTTTTTCCAGAACAAGCCGTTTGCCAGGGATAGATGGCAAAGGCAAAGCCAGCAAGTCGCTGGATAATGCAATCTTTCTTTCGGATTCAAAAAAAGAAGTAGAGAGAAAAGTTATGACCATGTATACTGACCCCAAGCATATTCATATTCAAGATCCGGGCCAAATTAAAGGGAATATAGTATTTGATTATCTAGATGCTTTTGATGCGGATAAAAAAGAGTTGAAAAAAATAAAAGCCCATTATCAGAAAGGTGGGTTAGGGGATGTAGAAGTTAAAAAAAGATTAATAAAAATATTAGAGGATTTACTTATACCTATTCGTGCTCGTAGAAAAGAATTAGAAAAAAATCCGGAAAAGGTTATGAAAATATTAGAACAAGGCACTAAAAAAGCGAGAGAAGTAGCGAAAGAAACCATGGTAGAAGTAAGAAAAGCCATGAGAATTAATTATTTTTAAAAAACATATGATAAATATAATAAATATATTTAATCAAATACTTTCTGATAACAATTTTTGGAATAATCCAATAAAAAATTATTTTATTGCTTTAATAGCTTTTTTCTTAATAATTATCTTCTTAAAGGTTTTAAAAAAACTTTTAATTAAGAAGATCATTAAAATAGCCGACCATAAACAAACTGATTTTCTAAACTTATTAGTAAAGATTATAAATTTTATTAATTTACCTTTTTATATTCTTTTTTCTTTATATATAAGTTTTCAATTTTTGAATTTACCAGTGATAACAAATAAATTTGTATCATCTGCTTTAATTATTCTCACGGCTTATTATTTTATTAAGGCTGGGCAGGAAATTATTGATTATGGAGTTAAGAGAATAATTAAAACTCAAAAAACAAAAGAAGAGGAAGAATTTGATCCTTCTATAATTTATCTTTTATGCAAAGCATCAAAAGTGCTTTTATGGATTTTAGTGGCGATAACAATTCTCCAAATCTTAGGATATAATATCACTGCTCTTGTAGCTGGACTTGGAATTGGAGGTGTTGCCATTGCTTTTGCCCTGCAGGGCATTTTGTCAGATATCTTTGCTTCATTCTCTATTTATTTTGATAGACCGTTTAAAATAGGAGATTATATCGTGGTTGGAGATGATTCAGGTACTGTAAAAAATATCGGAATAAAATCAACTCGTATTCAAACACTCCAAGGCGAAGAATTAGTGATATCAAATAAGCAACTGACGGAAGCAAGGATTCACAATTATAAAAAAATGGAAAAAAGAAGAAATGCTTTTACTTTGGCGGTTATTTATGGAACTTCCACAGAAAAACTTAAAAAGATTCCTTCTATAATAAAGGGAATAACAGAAAAATTTGAATTAGTTGAATTAGATAGAGTCCATTTTGAAAAATTTGGAGAGTTTAGTCTTAATTTTGAAATAGTTTATTATCTAAATAGTCCTGACTATAAACAGCATATGGATATTCAGCAGGAGATTAATTTGGAGATTAAAGAAGTATTTGAGAAAGAAGAGATTGAATTTGCGTTCCCAACTCAAAAAATATTTTTGAATAAATAAAAGATAACTTAAAAATATGAGAAAAAGTGAAATAACTATTTTAGGGATTATATTAATATCTTTTATTATTGGAATTTATTTTTATGCTCAAATGCCGAGTATGATGGCTTCTCATTGGAATGCCAGGGGACAGGTTGATGGTTATATGTCAAAATTTTGGGGCGTATTTTTAATGCCCCTTACTTTAATCGGGTTGTTAATCCTTTTTATATTAATTCCGAGGATAGATCCCTTAAAAGAAAACATTAGAAAGTTTAGAAAATATTTTGATGTATTTATAGTTTTAATAACCATATTTTTATTCTATGTTTATTGTCTTACTCTTCTTTGGAATATGGGTAAAAGATTTGATATGGGTATACTCATGATGCCGGCCCTAGGAATAATTTTTTATTATGCCGGTATTTTAATGGAAAATGCGAAAAGGAATTGGTTTATCGGCATAAGAACACCGTGGACATTAAGTAGTGAAAATGTTTGGAACAAAACCCATAAAGTTGGAAGTAAATTATTTAAAATTGCTGGAATTATCACTTTTATAGGAATTTTATTTCCCCAATATGCAATATTTTTTGTATTAATTTCAGCGATCTCGGCTTCAATTTATACAATTGTTTATTCTTATCTGGAATATAGAAAAGAAATTAGATAATTATTTTCCATCTCTTAATTATTAATCTTATGAATTCTTTATATGTTATTAATTTAAATGGCGAGAGAGAACCATTTTCTTTTCAAAAAGTATATAATTCAGCCAGACGAGTGGGAGCATCAAGAAATTTAGCTCAAGAGATTGCGCAAGTTATTAGAAAACAGGCGTATCCAGGTATTAAAACATCAGAGATTTTTTCCAAAGTGATAAAAATGCTCCATTCGGAAACTCCCCAGGCAGCTTTACGGTTTAACTTGAAGAAAGGGATGAAGAAATTAGGTCCAACTGGTTTTCCTTTTGAGAAATTTGTGGGCGAAGTTTTAAAAAGATTAGGATATAACGTAGAAATTAACCAATATTTGCCAGGTCATTGCATTCGAAGTTATGAAATAGATTTTGTGGCTCAGAAAGGGAATATAATATATGTTGGGGAATGCAAATATAGAAATTTACCCGGAGAAAAGGTGCATTCCAGAGATGCTTTGGCTAATTATGCTAGATTCTTAGATATTTGTAATGGTTCTTTCTTTAAATCTAAAAAAAATCAAGGATTTGAAATAAAGACGATGATGGTTACCAATACTAAATTTACTCAAAAAACTTTAGATTACCTTGAATGCATAGGCATAGATGCCTTAGGATGGAGGTATCCCAGAACACGAGGATTAGAATGGTTAATCGAAGAAAAGAAACTTTATCCCATTACAATTTTACCAGGTTTAAATTCTTATCTAGCTGATTTTTTCGTTTCCCAAAAAATAATGTTAGCTCAAGATATTCTAACTATCAATCCAAAGAAATTATCTTCCAAGTTAAAAATTCCGGAAAAACAAATCCTGGTTCTTAAAAAGCAAGCGGAAAATTTATTACTTTAAAAATAATAATTGTTAATAATAAAATAAAAATATGAAAAAAATATATTTAAGTCTTTTAATAAGTTTCTTAATTTTAATTTTTCCTGCTCTGAGTTTAGCGGATGGAGGAATGGTTATTTGGCCACCCCTGATTCACATAGATCAATCTGCTCAAAATGCGATAGTGGCTTGGAATGGCGAAGAAGAAATAATTATGCTTTCCATCAATATAGAAAGCTATGATGATGCTACGGCTTTAAGAGTTATTCCTTTACCCTCTGATCCCTTAGAGATTGAAGAAGGAAGTTTTGAATCCTTTGAAAAATTAATCGAGATTATGAACAGGAAAATGGAAGATATAAGAAATCAATGGGGAACATTGGGAAAAGGATTGGAAGCAGCGCCGTCTGATGGAGTAGAAATTACTTTTCAAAAAAGAATTGGCGCTCATGATATAACGGTAGTTAAAGTAAATAATTTAGATTATTTTTTAGACTGGGTTAAGGATTTTGCCGAGAGCAAAGGGTTTGAGCCGAAGGAAATTTCTTCTGAATTTAGACAAGGCATATCTGATTATCTAAAAAAAGATATAAAATACTTTGTTTTTGATGTTATTGAAGCTGGCCAGGAAAAAGAAAGCATTAAGCCCTTAATTTATCATTTTGATTCTGATTTCCTTTATTATCCTATTTTAATAAGTGGGGTTTCCGAGATTAAAGAAAGTCAAACAGAAATTAATCTTTTTATTATTACGGAGAAAGAAGTAGAATTTCCTAATATTCCTCATAGCTATTACAGTTATCATTGGCCCAGTAGTTATGGTTATCCAGTAGAATTGACCGAGGAAGAGTTAAAAGAAGTTTCGGAAGAGATAGCCGGTTTATTTAAGGGAGTAGTTAATGCTAGAAAAGTCTCTTTATATGGTAGATTAAATGATTTAAAAAGAGATTTAATGATTTATCCTTATATTTGGGATAAAGATTTAGGATTGGGAAGTTTTGGAGAAGAAGTAAAAGTCTTACAAAAAATATTAATTAACGAAGGAGTTTGGGAAGCAGAAGTTGAAGCTACTGGTTATTTTGGACAAGTTACTAAAACTGCTTTAATAAAGTTTCAGGAGAAATATAAACAAGATATTTTAAAACCATTTAATCTTGAATTTGGGACAGGATATTTTGGCTCCCAAACCAAAGATTATTTTAAAAGCTTATCTTTATTAGGAGAACAAAAGGAATTAGAACCAGAAGAATTTGTCTTCAATCAAAACTTGAGTTTAGGGATGAAAGGCGAAGACGTTAAAGCCTTACAAGAAATATTAATAAGAGAAGGGGTATGGTCAAGATCAGATGTTAAAGCCACAGGATATTTTGGTCTTATTACCAAAGAAGCGCTGATTAAATATCAGGAGAAATATATTTCAGAAATTCTAGAACCAATAGGACTTAAAAATGGAACGGGCTTTTTCGGTTCTTTTACCAGGTTGTATTTGAATGAAAAATATGGGAAAGAAACTTCATCTATCCAAGATCAAGAATAAGAAGAAGCCCAATGTAACGATACTTTATATATACAAGTTCCGATTACTCTTTTAGTAAATGTGGATATATAGATAATGTTTGCGAAGGGAAGATATAGAATATTTATTAGATTAAACTTATATAATTTATGAAAAAATCCTTAAGCATAACATTTTGGACACTAATATTATTTTTTCTTTTGATATCAAGTGAAATTTTTGTAGAAGCGATAAGAGAACTTTTTAAAGGTTCTTTATTTTTCTTGGTCCCTTTCGTTGTCTTTTCTTTATTAGGGGTATTATTAGTATTTTTAACTTTCAAGCAAGATATTCAAGGAAAAATTAGAAAATATTTGTTATTAACAGGGATTTCGGCAATTAGTTTCTTTATATTTGTTTTCTTGCATAATCTTTTTTACGGGTTAGGAATAATATCTAGCAATATCATTTTATTAAAAAGCTTAATGGAAGTTTTACATGTAATCTTTTTTATTGTAGCTCTCTTTGTTTGTCCTTTAGTGTTTTTAATTGGGGTGATAGGCAGTATAATCATTTTCATTAAACCTAGGAAAAAGATATAATCCTATAAAGGTCGTTAAAGTAATATAAAACAAAAATATGGCTTTCTTACAATGGGCAGACAATCTTGTTAAAAAAATGGGGTGGGTAGATGTTAAATTAGTGGCGCTTGCCGGTATGCTTATTGGAGTAATCTTAGTAAAATGGATACCATCAATTTCAAAGATTAATATTTGGTGGTTTATTTGTCTTACTATTCTTTGTTTGGGAAGAGTTTATTATATATTGTTCTTCAAGAAATAATTCATTTAACAAAAAGCAGTTTGACAGGATAAAATGTTTCCTGTATATTTAAGGTACATTTGCTTTTCAAATTTTGAAAATAAATGTCGTGTTCCTCTAAGGGGCAGGTCGTAATTTAAACTAATTATTTGAGAAAAATGGAAAAGAAACTTTACATAGGAAGTCTATCTTATGACACGACAGAAGATAGTCTTAAAGAATTTTTTTCTGCAGCTGGCACAGTAGAATCTGTTACGATTATAAAAGATAGAGTTTCTGGAAGGTCAAAAGGTTTTGGCTTTGTGGAAATGTCTTCCGGCGAAGAAGCGGAGAAAGCAAAAGGAATGTTTGATGCCAAAGAATTAGATGGCAGAAAGATTACAGTAGATGAAGCCAGACCAATGAAAAAAAGAGACTTCTAAAGAACAAAATTCTAAATTCGATACCAAGAGAACTCTTTCCAAGAGTTCTTTTGTTTTTTTTATGTTATAATAGATTTATCTTAAAGGTTACTAAAAATTAACTAAAAAATAAAATATGTTTCCAGAACAAAATTCTAAAATATGTAAAGACGAACACAAAATTTTGTTTAAAGGTATTTGTATTCTTTTAATGGTTCTTTTATTTGTTTCTACGCTTTATATTTTTGCTAGTACTCTAAATAAAATTAAAGAGGGGAGATATATTGGGCAAGAAATAGAGAGTAAAAATACAATAACTGTTTCGGGTACGGGGGAAGTTTATGCTAAGCCAGACTTAGCTTTGACTACTTTTTCTGTGGTAACAGAAAAAAAGGAAGTTGCCGAGGCCATGGAAGAAAACACGAGAAAGATGAACACAATTATTGATTCTATAAAAGAACAAGGAATTGAGGAAAAAGATTTGAAAACCACAAGCTTTAATATCTATCCTAGATACGAATGGAACGAAAGAACTCAATTTTATCCTAATGGCCAAAGAGTATTGGTTGGCTATGAAATTAGTCAATCTTTAGAGGTAAAAATTAGAGATATGGAGAAGATAGGTACTATTATTCAGAAAGCTACTGATGCTGGAGCTAATCAGGTTGGAAATCTTCAATTTACGATTGATGACGAAGATGAAGTCAAAAAGCAGGCCAGAGAAGAAGCTATTAAAGAAGCCAAAGATAAAGCCAAAGAATTAGCATCTCAATTAGGTGTTAAGTTAATCAGAATTGTTAATTTTAGTGAAAGCGGAGTAATGCCATATTATTATGGGCTTAAAGCAGAAGCGGAAATGGCTAGTAGTGATACAGAAGCTCCTCAAATAGAAACAGGAGAAAATAAAATAGAGGTTAATGTGAATATCACTTACGAGATAAATTAAAATGAAATTTTTAAATATTTTAGGGTTAACATTATTTTCTCTAGGGATTGTTGTCTTAGTCGGTTTTGGTTTATATAAATTTTTTCAAGATACAACAATTCCCGCTATAATTAGATATGGAATTATTGCGGTGATATTAGGTGTAATAATTATCTTAATTTCTCTTATTAAGGAGAGATTAAAAGAAAAAAAATTATGATATTAACAACTTTAAATGATATTCCTGGTAAAAAAATTAAGGAGAGTTTGGGTTTAGTCCGGGGGAATACTATTCGGGCCAAAAATATAGGGAAAGACATTATAGCAGCATTTAGAAATATTGTGGGTGGAGAGATAAAAGAATATACAGAGGCCTTGAATGAGGCTAGAGAAGAGGCTATGGAAAGAATGCTTAAAAATGCTGAAGAGCTTGGAGCTGATGCTATTATAGGTATTCGCTTTACCACTTCTCAGATAATGTCTGGAGCAGCCGAACTTTTAGTTTATGGTACAGCTGTTAAATTAGGAGAATAAATAAAAAAGAACAAATAAACTTATTGATTAATTTTTTTATTATGGCATAATAGCAATATATCAATAGTATATTGCTATTTTTTATTTCTATTTTGTCTTGGTTCATTAAAAAGAAAGGAGGTTCATAATTTTTTTGTTTCTCAAGAAAAAATTTTAAAAAAAGAAAGGGATAAGAATGAAAACGATATTCGAAGAAATTGTAAAAGGAAATTTGCCTAAAAAAGGAGAAGAAGAAGAATTTAGCACAATAAAAGGAGATAAATATTATCATTTGTATAAAAATGGGAATCCTTCAAAGGACCAAATTATGAAGTTTAACGCTTCTGAGGCGGATAATGAGATATTTGTTTCAAGATGTAAAAAAATTTTTGAATTTTTTGGCTATCAATTGAATGAGGAAACAAAAGAATGGAATAAATAAAAAGTTTTTGTATAACTGGGGCAATATAATATTTTGTCCCAGTTTTTCTGGAAAAATTTATATAATTTGGTATAATGTAAGACATATGATTAATTTTAAAAAATTAAATTCAAGCATAAAATCAGCTATTATAGGACTAAAGGCAGCAGTTAAAGAAGAACAAACATTTAAAATTCAGATAACAGTTGCCGTCTTGGTTATTTTTTTTATGTTTTATTTTCCTTTAATTGTTTTAGAAAGGGTGACATTAGTGTTAACCATTGTTTTAGTTTTAGGATTGGAGCTAATCAACTCTCAAATAGAGAGAATATTAGATTTTCTAGAGCCAGAATTTAATCATAAAATTAGAAGAATAAAAGATCTTTCTGCTTCCGCAGTTTTAGTTGTAGTTATTGGATCTATTTTTATTGGTCTCTTGATTTTTTTACCATATATACATTAATATTAGTTTAATTAAAAAATACCTTACAACATAAGGTATTTTATTATGGGTTTTATTTTTTGAAAAAGTTGCTATAATTAAAATAACAAATTTAAATTAAAAACATGTTTAATTTTATTGACTCAATTAATGGGAATTTATTCTTAAGAGTTTCTTTTGCAATCATTAGTATTACAATCTTATATTGGATTTTTTGTTATATGTCCAATGCTCTTAAAAAATATCTTCTTAAAAAAGCCAAAAACAAAAAAGAACGTTCCGATATTGAGATTTTTTCTCGAGCAATTAAATATATTGTGGTCTTATTTCTAATTATATTTGGAGTGTTATCCTATTCTGGTTCTTTAGTTAGTATAGGGTTATTCGCAGGTTTGATAAGTGCCTCGTTGGGTTTTGCTTTACAGAGGCCGATTAGTGGAATGGCTGCTTGGTTAATGCTGGTTATAAAAAGACCCTTTGAAATTGGAGACAGGGTAATAATAGGGCTGGTCAAAGGTGATATTTCCGATATCAGCTTAACCCATGTTCATATTAAAGAGATTGGGGGGACAATACCCTCTGAGGAAATATCTGGCCGAACTATTTTAATTCCTAATGCTAAATTATTTGAAGAGGATATTATCAATTATACGAGAAAAGACAATTTTATTTTGGATGAAGTAAGTTTTCCCATAACATTTGATAGTGATATTGATGAAGCCCAAAAAATAGCTCGAGAATCTGCTGAAATTGTTCTTCAGGATTATGAGAAAAGCACGCAAAAACCTTATTCTCGAACTTATTTTCAACCAAGTGGAGCTGATATTTTTGTCCGTTATCTCGCCCTAGCATCTAACCGCAATGAAATATCAAGTAAAATTACCCAGCATATCTTTAAAAAAGTGAATAAAACTGAAAAGGTAAAATTTGCTTATTTGCATAGTGAAGTTTTACTAAATAGAAATCAAAATGAAAAATAGCATAAAAAATATATTTAGAAAGAAAGAATTTCAAAGATTTTCTCCTTTGGAAATCTTATTTTACATAATAATTATTTTATTTTTTTTGGGTATAATATTTTTATTTGTTAGAGGGATATCTCCAGAAAAGAGAGATAATGAAAGAATGGATGGTTTAAATATATTAGAAAAAGCGTTAAATGCCTATTATAGGGATTATGGGAAATATCCCGAAATCAGAGAATGGAAGTGTATAGAAAAAGATAAAATGGAAAATGGTGTTTTCGCCCAAGAGATTAAAGACTATATTTCAGAAACTCCTGAAGACCCTCTTTTTAAACCTGATAAACCGGATTCTAAATTTTGTTATTGGTATAAGACAGCTAAAAATAATGCCGAGTATAAAATTTATATTGTTTTAGAAAAAGGAAAGAAAATTTATCAAATTTATTCTCCAGGTGGGGCCGCGATTTATACAGGTGAATTGGGTGAAATAGCATGGTTTGATTATAATTGGAAATTCAGAAAAAAAATGATTATTGATCATACAAAAATTATTGATGACCTCACGGATTTTTCATTGCTTGTATATCTAAAAGATGAAGATTTAAAAGAGAATGCTAAAAGGCTTGGAAAAGATATTATTTTTGTTGGTTCAGATAATAAAAAATTAAAAAGAGATATAGAAACATATGATTCTTTGACTGGTGAATTGTTTGCCTGGGTTAAAATTCCTTTCTTGTCTTCAATAGAAGATACAGAAATTTATGTTTATTATGATAATGATAAAACAGTTCAAGTTGATGATGAAGATACTTGGGATGAAAACTTTCTAATGGTTCAACATTTTGAGGAAGTTATTGGAGATAGTTTAGACTCAACTGCTAATAATATTGATGGTAAATTGCAAGGCGACTTAAAACAAGGAGTTATAGGTAAAATAAGCAAGACATATGAATTTGACGGTATTGATGATTTTGTTGCTCTGGAAGATTCAGTTTTGTTTTCTGATTTAAATCATATAACAATCGGAGTTTGGGTTTTTCCGAATGAAGTTCAAGAAGACAGGGGCATTATTGGATGGGAGGGGGATCAATATAGTGCTTGGCAAATAATAATAAGAAAGCAAGATAATATATTCAGAACGTCTATTTCGGGAAAATCATATCAAACATATTTAAGAACTCCTCTTGAAAAAGACAAATGGCATTATCTGACTTTTGTTTATGACGGAGAAAATTTAATTTCTTATTTAGACGGAGAAGAAAAATCAATAAAAGATGTTCCCAATGGAGTCCTCACAAAAGGAAAAGGAGAGTTTGTTGAAATTGGCAGGTATAAAGACGAAAGCTGGATTTCAGCTTTAGGCCAAATTTGGAGAACATATTCTTTTAACGGCTTGATTGATCAAGTTGAAATATCAAATGTTGCCAGAAGTTATTTTTGGATTAAAACTCGTTTTGATAATCAAAATGATCCCTCAAGTTTTGTTAAGTTATCTCCACAGGAATTGTATTAATAATCTATAGATATTATTTATGATTTTTAAAAAATCAAATATTTTTTTAATAGTTATATTTTCTTTATTTATTCTTTTTAACGCTTCTCCAGTTTTTTCTCAGGAACAAGCTGTTTTATATTTTTTCTATGGAGATGGATGTCCTAATTGCGCTAAAGAGGAGGTATTTTTAGAAAAGATTCAAGCTAAATATCCTCAAATTAAAATAGAATCATATGAAGTTTTTGGGAATAAAGATAATGCCAAATTACTTTCTGAACTTTTTGAAATTTGTAATGAATCAGGACAAATTAGAGTGCCAGCTGCTTTTATTGGAGATAAATTTGTTATTGGTTATTTAAATGAAGAAACCACGGGAGTTCGTATTGAAAATATGTTAAAACAATGTTTAGAAAATGGATGCCAAGACCCTATTCATGAACTAAAACAATGTGAGTGTGAAGAAGAAGCAGAAAAAGATCAAATTGTTCAACTTCCAATTATAGGTTCAACCAATCTTTCCAAAATGTCATTGCCCGTATTAACTGTAACCTTGGGTGCGTTAGACGGCTTAAATCCTTGCGCCATGTGGGTACTTTTATTTTTAATTGTTCTTTTACTAAATACTCACTCTCGGAAAAAAATGTTGTTAATTGGAGGAACATTTCTTATTGCATCTGGGCTTGTTTATTATCTACTTCTGACAGCCTGGTTGAATTTGTTTTTAGCTATAAGTTATGTTACTTTAACTAGGACCATTATTGGTGTTCTGGCTTTGGGAGTTGGAGTTTGGCAAATTAGAAATTTTATCAAATTTAAACCAGGGGTATGTAAAGTTACTGATAATGGACAAATAGGGAATAAAATAAAGAAAGGATTTGAAACTCGTTCCAAAAAGTTAATCAGTTCACCATTTACTTTGGGACTCTTAGTTGGCATTGCATTTTTGGCCTTTAGTGTAAATTTAGTTGAGTTTTTCTGCTCTGCTGGCCTGCCTGCTATTTATACCAGAATTTTAACTTTGAATAATTTAAGTCCATTAAATTATTATCTTTATCTCTTGCTGTA